>ENA-UOOI01000316-UOOI01000316.1-fermentation-metagenome-genome-assembly--contig:-NODE-316-length-63372-cov-24.808172_pt1 | contig 63372 bp, 58 predicted proteins | sample MGYA00245779_ERZ724027 | MGnify/ENA primary metagenome ERZ724027 (study PRJEB28704, sample SAMN03018318) | fermentation metagenome | biome: anthropogenic terrestrial biome; feature: soil; material...
CTAATTACAGCATTTTTGTAAGTTTAGGTCTTTATATTATTACCGGCATTCTGCCTCTTTTCTCTATAATCCTTATATACAGTAAAGCTATAGGGGGGTTCAGGATTGCTCCTCCATATGCAGGCTGACTTCTATACGAACCAGCGAACGCCTGAGAGCAACCCGAGCACTCTGAAGTTGTAGCTCTCCGGATACTTCATCCATAGCTTCCTCCGCTTCCTCGCGGTCTGTTCTGGCACGCTCGAGATCTATTTCTTCAGGATGTTGCGCAAGAGTAGTATAGATATTGACTTCTTTTTCACTTATTTCTGCAATACCACCGAATAATGCAAATCTTTTTTCAGTCCCTTCATAAAAAATACGAAGAATTCCATCTCCCAGCACAGTAGAAACCGGTTGATGACCATAAAGCACGCCAAAATCCCCATCAATACAACGCATGATGACCATATCGGCCTTTTCCACAAACTTAAGACCGCGGGGAGTTGTAATATTCAGGTTGATTTTTTTATTATTTGCATGACTGGTTTTTTCTTTTGCCATATCAACCACCCTTCGCGCTCTTATATTTTTCGACGACTTCATCAATGGTTCCCACATTAAGAAAATAACCTTCCGGGATATCATCATGAATTCCTTCGATAATTTCCTGGAAACCGCGGATGGTTTCTTCTATAGGCACATGGCGTCCGGGTATGGAAGTAAATTTTTCAGCTACATAAAAAGGCTGTGATAAAAAACGCTGAATCTTCCTAGCCCTGCCAACTATCTTCTTTTCTTCCTCAGAAAGTTCATCCATACCCAGAATAGCAACAATATCCTGTAGATCTTTATACCTCTGAAGAATACTCTGGACAGCCCGTGCTACACGATAATGTTTTGTACCGACAGTATTTGCATCTAGAATACGGGATGAAGAATTGAGAGGATCTACTGCAGGATAGATTCCCTGCTCCACAATAGATCTGGAAAGTACTGTCACCGCATCAAGATGAGCAAATGTCGTAGCTGTCGCTGGATCCGTGAAATCGTCCGCAGGCACATAGATTGCCTGTACCGAGGTTATAGAACCGTTCTTTGTAGATGTAATTCTCTCCTGAAGGGATCCGATCTCTGTAGCCAGAGTCGGCTGATATCCTACGGCACTTGGGGTTCGCCCAAGTAATGCCGATACCTCGGAACCTGCCTGAACAAACCGATAAATATTATCAATAAAAAACAAAACATCTTGATTTTGTTTATCTCGGAAATACTCAGCCATCGTAAGCCCTGTAAAGGCGACTCTCATTCTGACCCCCGGGGGTTCATTCATCTGTCCGAAAACTAATGCCGTTTTATTTAGAACTCCCGAATGCTTCATGTCATAATAAAGATCATTTCCCTCACGAGTCCTCTCTCCGACACCTGCAAATACGGAATAGCCTCCATGCTCTTTGGCAATAGAATTAATAAGTTCCATGATGAGTACAGTTTTTCCTACCCCCGCGCCGCCAAAAAGACCTATTTTCCCACCTTTAGAGAAAGGACAAAGCAGATCGATTGCTTTAATTCCTGTCTCAAGTATCTCCGGCGTGGGATTTTGTTCCATCAGTCCGGGTGGGTCTCTGTGGATCGGCGCATGATTTTTTGATTCAATTGGAGACTTATTATCAATCGGATCCCCGAGCACATTTACCATGCGCCCCAGGACTCTCTCACCCACCGGAACGGATATCGGAGCCCGGGTATCTATTACCTCCATACCCCTTGTCAATCCATCGGTATCATGCATGGAGATGCACCGAACCCTATGGTTACCGAGGTGCTGCAACACCTCCAGTACGACGGGATCCCCTTCCTTTTTTACCTTAATAGCGTGATAAAGAGAAGGTACTTCGCCTTCAAAGCGGATATCAACTACCGCTCCTATTATCTGAATGATTTTTCCTATATTTTCAACTGTCATATATTCCACCTTTATTCAGAATATTTGCACTTCCGACAATTTCAGCGAGTTCTTGTGTGATTTCCGTCTGACGTTGTCGATTATACATGTGATTTAATTGATCGGTAAGGTCCGACGCGTTTTTCTTTGCAGCGTCCATATTTACCATCCTTGCAGCCTGCTCGCTGGTATGAGATTCGCAGTAAGCAAGAAACAAACTCATATGAAGATACAAGGGAATAAGATTGTCGATAAAAGTTTCAACATTCGGCTCATATCGGACATCCGTCTGATTATCATTACTACAGGCAGTGACATTATATTTTGTACCTAAGGGCAGTATCTTCTCGACGATGGGCTGATATCTGAGTACATTTTTAAAATAAGTGTAAACTATGAACACTTCCTGAACTTCACCGGACAGATAAACATCAATCAGCCATTTTGCAACCCGTTCACTGCTATAATAAACCTTCGCGTCTGCCACATCTACGACCGAGTGAATAACATTTTTACAATTCTTTTTAAAGAACTCACTCCCCCTTGAACCCACTGAGATGATCCTCTCATTTTTTCCCTGATTCATATGATCCAATGCCGTAGAAAAAACATTTGCATTGTAACTGCCTGAAAGTCCCTTGTCACTCGTCAATACGATATACAAAGATTTATCGACCTTTGTATATCGAAAAAACGGATGTGAAGACGCCTCCACATTCATTTTGAGTTCGTCTTTTTTTCTTTTTAACTCATAATATATAGGACGGACCCCTTCCAGCTGAGCTCGTGCCTTATGAAGTTTTGTAGATGCAACCATATCCATGGCCCCTACGATTTGTTCTACGGAAGTGACGTTAGATATTCTCTGTTTTATATCTCTCAGCGAACTCATAAAATCACCTCCTAACTATAATCATGCTGCTTTTTAACCTCAGAGATCGCGCTTCCTATTTTTTCTTTAAGTTCTTCCGTTAGTTTTCCGGTCGTGGACAGCTCTCTTATGATATTTTCATAATTACCGTTTACATAATTTATTAGATCCTTTTCAAATGCACTAATATACCTGATATCAATATCAGACATGTATTTGTTACTTAGTGCGTAGAGAATCACTACCTGATCTTCGATTGCAACCGGTTTATATTGGGGTTGCTTGAGTACTTCCATAATACTTTCACCATATTTCAAACGATCACGCGTATCCTGACTAAGATCAGAACCAAATTTTGAAAATGAAGCCAGTTCGTTATACTGGGCAAACTCGATCCGAAGAGGCCCGGCTATCTCCTTGATAGCAGGAATCTGGGCACTTCCTCCCACACGTGATACAGATAGTCCCGGATTGATTGCAGGACGAATTCCATTATTAAACAGGTCTGTCTCAAGATAAATCTGTCCGTCTGTAATTGAAATGATGTTGGTCGGAATATAAGCTGAAATATCACCTTCCTGTGTCTCTACAATAGGCAGAGCCGTAAGTGTGCCGCCGCCGTATTCCTCACTCATACAGGCTGCACGTTCCAAAAGTCTGGAGTGCAGATAAAAGACATCCCCCGGATAAGCTTCACGCCCGGGTGGACGTTGGAGAAGCAAACTGATTGCACGATAAGCAGTCGCATGTTTGGACAAGTCATCATATACAATCAATACATCTTTTCCCTTTTTCATCCAATCTTCTGCAATTGCACAGCCGGCATAAGGAGAAATATACTGTAAAGATGCCGAATCGGCAGCACTGGCTAATACAACGGTTGTGTAATTCATTGCCCCCGTTTCTTTCAGCACATTGAGGATACGTGCCACCGTTGAAGTTTTTTGCCCGATTGCTACATAAACACAATTTACATTTTTCCCCTTCTGGTTAATAATTGCATCAATAGCAATTGCAGTTTTTCCCGTCTCACGATCCCCGATGATTAATTCCCGCTGACCTTTTCCGATTGGAACCAGCGTATCAATTGCTTTTATACCAGTCTGGAGAGGCTGGTTAACCTCACTTCGCATAATAACACTGGGAGCTGGATTTTCTATGTTGCGATAGGTATCTGTCTCGATCTTTCCTTTCTCATCGAGCGGCTCACCCAGGGCATTTATCACACGCCCTTGTAAGGCATCACCGACAGGAACTTCCACCATTTTACCTGTCAATTTAACAGGATCGCCCTCTTTAATTCCTTCATCGGATCCCATGACTACAACACCTATACTATCTTCCTTCAGATTCAATGCCATACCATGTGTTCCATTGGAAAACTCCAAAAGTTCACCACTCATTGCACTTTTAAGACCAACGACCTGAGCAATACCATCACCTATCTGCTTGACTGCACCAACCTCAGAAAAATCCAGTATGGATGAATAAGATTCAATTTGTTTTTTTAATTCCTTGCTGATATCACCAGTATTAATCTGCATTCATATATTCCTCTCTATAAGCGTTTTCTTCATCATTTTTAATTTATGCCTCACTGTACCATCATAAATACGCCCATTTACAATACAATAAAATCCACCTATAACCTTTGGATCTACCTCAGTTCTTATCACTATATTTAAATTGAGTTTTTTTGACAAGACCTTATCTATAGATTGAATCTGTATTTCATCCAGTGGTGCGGCTGATACCACTTTTACCTCAACTTTTCTAAAGAATCTGTTCGCCCGGTCAATATACTCATTTAGCACAGGAATAATCAGCAATTCTTGATTATGCTGAATGGCATAATATAAAAACTCCACAAAATGGCTGCTAAGCTTATCAGAAAAAGAATCTATAAAAAACTGCTTTTTAGTCAGATCCAAAATACTCGGGTCAGTTAAAAAAGCATGAACTTCAGGATCCTCAAGTGTATCCCGAAGTAAAATCACCTGCCTAAGATCTGTCTTTAGTGTACTGACATCTTCTGAAAGTGCTAGAAGTTTTGTTACATACTGTTCTTTTAGTTTTGCCAATTTACCCCCTCCATCTGAGCCAGTGCCTCATCGAACAGTCTATCCTGGGTTTGCTGATCCATATTTAGCGTGACATACGTCTGGGCTATATCAAAAGCAAGTTCGATGATATATTGACGTGATTCCTCCTTAATCCTTTTCTCATCAGCTAAAGCCGTATCGGCAGAATGCTTTTTAATCTCATTTGCCACGGTTTTGGCTTCTTCAAGGATTGCTTTTTTCTCGTCAGCTGCCTGATGACGAGCATTCTCCAGAATTTGAATACGTTCTTTATCAATTTCTTTGATTTTAGCTTCATATTCATCTATGACCTCATCCGCCTTGGCTGCCTTTTCCTCCGAACCTTTGATCTGATCCTGAATTTTATCAGTACGAGCCTGCATAAATTTTTTAACAGGCTTATAAAGAATATATCCCAGTGCAACGGCAAGAATAATACCATTGAGCAGCTGAATAGCCACACTTATTAAAGTCTGACTATCTAGAGCAAAAACACGGCCTTCAGGTACGTTATTAACAAAAATCATGATTGCATTATACATTTATCTATCCGCCTCACTTCTTCTCCTTGTATATACTTATCCAAGATGGCTGACCATAATATCTACGAGTGGGTTGGCGAAAAGCATAACAATGGCAATCAAAAGGCCGTAAATTCCTGATGTCTCGCTCATTGCCAGGCCGACAAACATGGTACTTCGGATAGAGTCGGAAGCTTCCGGCTGTCTGGCCATAGATTCGATAGCCTGTGAACAAATCTTAGCCTGCCCGAATGTAGTTGTAACTCCATTAAGCAGCGCAATTGCTGCAGCAATATGAGCGATAGCGATAACAAACGCTAAAGGGTCCTGCATAATAATCTCCTCCAATTCTCTATAATAAATGTCTACATATTTTCTTCGGCCGCACCTCTTACATACATAAAACTGATAATCACGAATATATATGTCTGCAAAGCACCGAATGCAACATCAAAAATTGCATGTAGCACTGCCGGAATCCCTATTTGAAGAAATAATGGTGTCAATGCATAATAAAGTGTTAGCAATATCGTACCGGACAACATATTACCAAATAACCTGAAACTCAATGAAATTGGTTTAGCCACTTCTCCGATCAAATTAATTGGAAGAAGTATGACATTCGGTTCAATGAAAGATTTTAGATATTTGCCCTTTCGATGTTTTAAACCCATGAAAATCATGATAAAGAAAGTACCCAATGAAAATGCAAAAGTTGTCGCCCAGTCCGCGGTAGGCGCCCGAAGTCCAAACATACTAAATAGACAAGATGTAAGAAGAAAAACAAAAACCATGAAAAACCAGGGTGCTATATAAGAAAACCTATCCCCTACAGTGTCTTTTGTAAAATTATCAAATGCTTCCACAGCTGCCTCTACAAAATTTTGAAATCCTGTGGGGACAACTTGAAAATTACGAAGTTTCACACGAATAATTACTGCCAAAGTAATCAGTACAGCCATAATGATCCACGTATTAACAATCGTCTCTGTTATCCAAATTTTAACACCGAAGACGTTGATGACCCAGAGATTATTCACCTCCAAATTCAATGATTTATCACCTCCTGTTTTTGGATTTCATAACCTCAGTCATTTGAACAAAATTTTAAACCATATGCCGCAAGTTGGTATGCGAATATCCCGGCCACTGTACCCCAAAGACTGATCTGAGGAGCGACTGCTCCAAGAATAAGGACGGCTCCCGACAATCCAAATCTCAGCAGATACGAAATGCCTGCATATCCTCCGGCGTGCCTTTGCTCCATATTTATTACTTTATCAACGGCACGGTCAAGCAGAAAGACTTTGACTATGCTAACAAAAGAGCCGGCAAGCACTCCATAAAAAAAAGGAAGGAAACTCAATGAACGATAATATATCACGGAGCCCAGTATGCATAATAACGCAATAATGCAGATGAAATGCGTCATTTTCTTCGCTGAATCAGATAGTTTCATATTCACCCACCTTTTGACATATTGTTAATACCTTATTTTTCTCCGGATAAATCAAACAAAGATTTGATAGATGCTCCCACACCTAACATTGAAAAGACTAACAGCATAATAGGTTGCGTCCCGAGAAGATGGTCAAGGAGCTTTCCCATCAGAACCCCTACTAATATCGATGCAACTATAGTTAAACCAATTTGAGAAATGTAAGTGAACGCATATAAGGTTTTTGTGCCATTAGGCTTTTGATCCTTTTTATGTTGCTTATGCAATATAGACTCCTCCTCGTTATTAACCGTTATTCAGTTTTCCATATGAAACCTTCTGCCAAGCGGGTTATGATAGCGATTCAGTTATAGAAAAGAGCGTCCTAACTTCAGGGCACTATCATTTAAGTATATTAAAATATTATCACAAGAATTCATGATATGTCAAGTATAAACGTTTACAAATGAATTACCGCAAAAAATATTAAACATTTTTTTGAGTTTTAAAATAGCCTTGCAGCATATAATAGAAGTGGCAGAAAGCATGTATATTAGTTTTCTGCCACTCCTTCAAAACAAGAAATTATAATATATGATTTTTTGTACAAGCCAATATGCTAATTACAGCATTTTTATAAGTTTAGGATTTTCTATTATTCCCGGTATTCTGCCTCTTTTTGCTATCGGCTTTCCATTTACATCTTTAATATCCATAGTCATATCTATGGGTTTTGCATCGGAGATGAAGCTGCCGACGCCAAAAGCATCTACACCAGCATCTGCAAGCTCTTCCATCTTTTCAGGATATAAGCCACCGGAAACTATTATCTTTACATCTTCATACCCATTCTGATTCAGTCGTTCCCTTATTTCCTTTACCAGTGCTGCAGTCACTCCTCCCCGCTCACTGGGTGTATCCAGTCTGATACCATAAAGCTTATCGCCTAAAGCATCTGCAACCCTGAGTGCCTCTTCCGCCTCGTCTTTAAATGTATCAACCAGTATTGTCTCGTTTTCGCAGGCTTCTTTAATCTCTTCATATGCCTTGGCTACCAAGATTGTATCCCCTGCTATCAAAAATGCCGCATGTGGTACCGTGCCCGAAGGTTCCTTACCCAGCAATTTTGCTCCGAGAATGCAGCTGGCATTATCTGCACCGCCAACCAGCGCCGCTCTCTCCATTACGGGAGCTACGGAAGGATGAACATGGCGTGCCCCGAAACATAAAAGCGGCTTGTCTTTACATGCTTCTTTTGCTTTTCTTGCCGCCGTTGCCCATGCTGAAGAGCTGGCAAGTATACCTAGCATTGGTGTTTCAAAAACTCCGAATTGCGAATACGGACCCTTTATTCTAACCAGCGTATCCTTGGGACAAAAACTCTCACCTTCCTTAAGGGCCCACACATCAACTTTTTTGTCCTTCAATATATTAAGCAATTCAGGTGTCCCTGCAAATATGCCCGGTTCCCTTGCAAAAATTTCCGCCGTGACCACAGTATTTTCAACATTGAGGTGAGACAATATATCTAAGGTCCGCAAAAAATAGACATCCGTGGTTTTCCCTTCCATTATTTCCTCATGAGTGGCAGAAAACAATTTCCTCCCCGGATCCACAGTTATATTATCTATATCTTTAAGAGTTTTAATATGTTCCATTACTCTTGTTACCCTCTTTCTTTTGGTCTTTATAAATTTTTTTGTACATTTTATAATTTCTTGTAATCCTATCTATATAATCCCGTGTCTCCTTAAATGGTATATTATCCAATTTCTTTTGGTTGCTGCTATGTTCCCTTTCACTCAGCCATTTTTCCACATTGCCGCTTCCGGCATTATATGCTGCAAGAACCAAGACCGGATCATTAAATTCTTTGTTAAGTTTATTTAAATACCAACAACTGAACTTTATATTCGTTTCAGGATTGAATAAATCACTTTCTTTGTATCCGTTCAAGCCGAATGTTTTAGCAATCCATTCACCGGTATCCGGGTGTATCTGCATAAGACCCTTGGCACCCTTAACTGATACGGCATCGGGGTCAAAATTACTCTCAGCCTTCATAACAGCCAAAACAAGAAAGGGATCAATATCATATTTGTCCGCATATTTCTCTATTATATCTATATATTTCACCGGATATCTAAACCTTAGTATTGATGTATGAATCTTTATTGCAACAGGTATAATCAATGCTATAACCAGTAATACAACAATGACAATCAACAATTTACGTGAAATAAAAATCAACGGATTATACCTCCACCCAAAACAAAGTTAACATACTAGAATTTTATGTAGAAATGTTGTAGTTATTCTCAGTCATCACCCTTTCCCAGAGTTTACATACTTGATTTCTAATATAACCCATGTCTTTACTGTTGTCAATTACACAGTCTGCATATTTAATTTTTTTACTAAGCGGCATCTGGACCTTAATACGGTTTATTGCATTTTGATAAGAAAGTTTATCCCTATCCATCAGTCTCTCTATCTGTGTCTTCTCATCCACTGCCACCAGCCATATCTCGTCAACCATACCCTGCATACCCATTTCAATGAGAATGGCTGCATCAAGTACTATTACTTTTTGTTTTCCCTTTACCTTTTCTTTTTCAATTATCTCATTGATCCGTTTAATTATCCGCGGATGAGTTATCGAATTGAGTTTTTGCAGTTTTTCTTTATCTGCAAAAACAATATTTCCCAACTTTTTTCTGCAGACCTCTCCGCTGGGAAGCAATACACCCTTGCCAAAATAGTCTACAATCTCATTCCACCCGTCGCTTCCTTTAAGTATTACTTCCCGAGATATTAAGTCCGCATCTATTATATAAGCTCCCAACTGCCTAAGTATATTGGACACCGTACTCTTGCCACTGGCGATACCGCCTGTAAGCCCTATGACCTTCATGCTATCACCTCATTTCGCATCATACCAATTTGCTCCGTAATTTATATCAGCAACAAGGGGTGCTTTAAGTGATATGGCGTTCTCCATCTCATACTTTACGATTTTCTTTATATCATGCAGCTCATCTTTACATACATCGATTATCAATTCATCATGTACCTGAAGTATGAGGTTGGATTTAGTGACTTTAAGCCGCTTATAAACACTTACCATGGCAATTTTTATAATATCAGCAGCACTTCCCTGTATCGGTGTATTCATAGCAATACGTTCGCCAAACTGCCGGATGTTTCTGTTCTTGGCAGTTAACTCTGGAACGTAGCGTCTCCTGTTCATGATGGTTGTGACATACCCCAGTTCCCGTGCTCTTGTTACAGACCTGTCCAAGTATTCTTTTACAGCAGGGTATCTCTTAAAATAACTCTTAATGTATTCCGCAGCCACCTCTCTGGGAATACGCAAATCCTTTGCCAGGCCAAAATCACTGATACCGTACACAATTCCGAAGTTTACCGCTTTTGCATTTCTCCTCATCTCCGGCGTAACCTGATCCAAAGCCACTCCGAATACCTCCGAGGCAGTCCTACTGTGTATATCCTCCCCTGAAACAAAGGAGTTTATAAGATTCTCATCCTGCGATAGATGAGCCAGCACACGCAGTTCTATCTGTGAATAGTCTGCAGACAATATCATATGATTTTCATCTGAAGGTATAAATGCCTTGCGTATCTGCCGGCCGGTATCCGTTCGTATCGGAATATTTTGCAGATTCGGCTCCGTGCTGCTTATTCTGCCTGTGGCCGTTACCGTTTGTTTAAAACTAGTATGTATCTTTTCATCATTTTTCTCTATCAGTTTAACAAACCCGTCTATATATGTGGACTTAAGTTTTGCATCCTGCCTGTAGTCTAATATCTTCGCCACTATCTCGTTTTTAGGTGCCAGCTCGGCAAGTACCTCCGCATTGGTAGAGTAACCTGTTTTCGTCTTCTTTATCACCGGAAGTTCCAGCTTCTCAAAGAGTATATGGGAAAGCTGCTTGGGTGAATTAATGTTAAACTTCTCGCCTGCCATCCTGTATATATCCTCTGTAACTCCCTCGAGGTGTTCGGTAAATTCCTTATCCAGCCGTGCAAGCCCCTGCCTGTCTATATTAAAACCGGTGCATTCCATATCCGCAAGCACCGTAATAAGCGGCATCTCTATATCATTAAACAACCTGTCCATGCCAAGCTCGGATAACCGCTCGGCCATCGCGGGCTGTGCCGAACGTATGGCCTCCGCTTCATCACAGACCAGTTGATTCAATGTGTCTTCATCCACCTCATTAAAACTTAACTTATTTTTGCCCTTCCCAAGTATTGAGTCATCCAATATATCCCTGCTCAAAAAATCTTTTGCTATCTGCTTCACAGTATACTCAGACTTGGTCGCATTTAAAAGGTATGCCGCAATAGCAGAGTCGAAGCAGATATTCTCCGGCATATAGCCGTTATATATACAAAGATTCAACAGGTTTTTTAAATCATGCCCCGACTTTTCTACATTTCCATCCGCTAAAAGCCTATACAGATCTTTGGCCTTAAACTTATCCGTTTTATAAAGCGGCAAAAAAACCGCACCGTTCCGGCTGCTTAAGGCTGCCATAATAAGATTGCCACCCTCTATCCTGTAGCTTATAGTAACGGACTTCAAACCCTCTGTATATCTGCCAAAATCATCCCGGTTATCTATACGGTCATATACAGCCTTCTTTATCTCTACGGTAGTATCCTTTGCTGGAATTTTATCAAGCAGCGATTTGAACTCGAGAGTCTCAAAAATTTCTCTGATCTTTTCACCGTCCGGTTGTGTCAAAGCATACTCATTCATATCGAATTTAACGGGTAAATCCCGTACTATGGTGCACAACCTCTTACTTAAAAGTGCTTTATCCATATTTTCCGTTAACAGATTTTTTATCCTCTTGTTCTTCATACTGTCTAGATTATTAATGACATTGTTAATGGAGCTGTATTCTTTTATCAGCTTCATTGCTGTCTTTTTCCCTACGCCGGGTACCCCCGGAACATTATCAGACTGATCGCCCATAAGTCCCTTGAGGTCTATAAACTCTGTCGGCGTGATGCCATACTTTTCTTTAAAATAATCCATATCATAAACATCGACATTGGTCATTCCTTTTTTATTGAGTACAACCTTTGTATTATCCGATACCAGTTGCAGCGCATCCCTGTCGCCGGTCACTATATAGGTCTCGTACCCCTGCTCTTCTGCAACCTTTGACATGGTGCCCAGTATATCATCGGCCTCAAAACCGGGAACCTCTACCGTCTTAATATTAAGCGCAGATAGTATATCATTCACAATAGGTATCTGGGAGGCCAATTCATCAGGCATCCTTTCCCTTGTTGCCTTATAGGCATCGTATTCCTTATGGCGGAAGGTAGGAGCCTTTACATCAAAAGCCACTGCAATATAATCAGGCTTATAATCCTCAAGCATCTTAAAAAGCATCATAGTAAATCCATATGCCGCATTGGTCCTTAAGCCCTTGCTATTAATAAAGGGAGGAAGAGCAAAAAAAGCCCTGTACAGCACACTGCTGCCGTCTATGAGCACTAATCTCTCCAATTATTTACACCACCTAATATGTTATTATCTCTATTATACTATAAAAATAAGCGGCATCTACCGCTTAATTTGTATAATATCATATAATGAATCGATTTTATAGTTAAATTTAATGATGTGCGAAAGCTTCTCTATATCCATATACGATGAACCGTTTATGATTAGAGCCGGCACATATTTATTATTTATACTCAGTTCTTTTGATGAAGGATTCCAGACAACCTTAAAACCCATCTGCTCGCCCATTTCTTTCAAGGGCAATTTTATATCACGCTTGTCATAATCGGCATAATCCGTTTTCCCAATGAGCTTTCCGTTAGCAAAGATCATATTGCTTGTGATATCAACCCGTTTTGCACTCGTGTCCGTCTTATAAACCACATGGAATAAATCAAGCAGCCGATTTAAATCTATGTATGTCCTTCCGTTTTGTTCCATGCAGCCCAACGCATGATCATTCACACTCATTTTACCGGTTTGCATATCCGTTTTATAATCGATCCCGAAAACCCTTTTCACAGAATTTGAGGATATATACATTACGTTATTTTCTCTTACAAGGTCGGCTGAAAGATATTTATCCCCCTTGGTTAAAATCCAGCCGCCCGTATAAAAACATGTCATTTTTTTGTTATTGGTATAAATATGTTTAAATTTCTCTTCACCTATGCTTATCCCCATCCTGCTAAGTTTTGCTCTTACCTTGGCCTGGAAATTGACACCCCGACCGTATACGTCGGGGTAAAGCTTAAGTGTAACCCTGTCATCGTCATATATCTTGCTCGCCGTCTGATAGGTTATATTCACAGGCGTACCCACGGACACCATATCAAACAGCTCGTTCACATCGCTGTTATACATGCGCACACAGCCCAGTGAGGCCATCGTGCCTATGGACTTAGGTTTGTTATTACCATGGATGCCATAGGTAGGATAAAAGTTTATCCAGCGCCGGCCCAGAGGATTGTTTTTCCCCGGCAGAACCGGTTTTCCTCCTCCCGGCGGATGCCATGTCGGGTTTTTCACCTTTGCCCTCACCCTGTAACTCCCGTCCGGCGTGCTTGAAAGAGATTTTCCAATAGCCACGGGATACTCCTTATGTACGCTGCCTTTGTTATACTCCAGTGTGCGGGAAGGAAGATTAATGGTAATACCGCTGCTAGGCGCCGCATACACAATATCGGCAGAAAATACCAGCGATAGAATTATAATATAAAGCATAAATTTTTTCATATAAATCCCCTTTTATTTTTATTGTAAATATATTAAAACCGGGGCATCAATATGACATGCTTACCTTATTGCTTACTTACTCTGGCCATATAATAATCGTAAGCATTTTTAACCTCATCCATGCTGTTTCCTGCAAATTTATCCAGAAATGCCGCCGCCATCACCCAGGCAATAACAGCTTTGAGTATCACCGCTGCCGCAGGCACCGCACATATATCGCTCCTCTCCACCTGTGCCGCTGCCGGATTTTTTGTTCGCACATCCACGCTTTTAAGCGGCCGGGTCAGGGTGGGGATGGGTTTAACGGCGCTGTTTAATATTATATTCTCACCATTGGAGATGCCGCCCTCAATGCCGCCCGCATTGTTTGTCTTTCTATAAAATCCATCACTTCCGTAATATATCTCATCATGCACTCTGCTGCCCAATCTCAGGGCTGTTTTAAAGCCCGCGCCTACCTCCACTCCCTTTACTGCCTGCACACTCATGCAGGCTGCACAGAGACGTGCATCAAGCTTGCTTTGCCATACGGTGTGGCTTCCCAGACCTGCCGGTACATTCATGGCTACCACCTGCACAACACCGCCAACAGTATCACCCATTTCTTCCGCTCTGTCTATCTCGCATATCATTTTCTTTTGTGCGGATATGTCTCCGCATTTTACAGGTGATGTTTCAACCCTGTCCCAATAGGCCTCGTCAAGGTTATCGCAGGTTGATGCGGCCCGGCCTATCCTTATCACATGGGATCTTATGCCTATACCAAATAGATTCAAGAGCTGAAGCGCAATGCCGCCGGCCGCTGTCCGCATGACCGTCTCCCGCGCACTTGCCCGTTCAATAATATCACGAGCATCTTTAAGACCATATTTTAACATTCCGGCAAGGTCGGCATGGCCTGGCCGGGGTACAGTGACCTCTTTTCCTTCCTTTATCCTGCCTTGAGAATACATATATTCCTTCCAATTCTCATAATCCTTATTCTTTATCATCAGTCCTATAGGGCTGCCGGTGGATATACCGCCCCTTACCCCCGACAAAATTAATACATGATCTCTTTCTATACCCATCCTCTTGCCCCTGCCATACACATCCTGCCTTTCCGTAAGCAGCTTGTCTATACTGTCAGTATCTATTTCCAGGCCGGCAGGCATACCTTCTATTATACCCACATAACCGTATCCGTGAGACTCCCCTGCATCTATATATTTCAGCATGATTCACCCGTCCTTAAAAAATATCTTGAAAATATTTTCAGCCTATGATATTATAAAATAGGTAGCAAGCCGAAGTGGTGGAATAGGCAGACGCGCTGGACTCAAAATCCAGTAGGGCTCACACCCTGTGCGGGTTCGACTCCCGCCTTCGGCACCATTGATTAAACTCTTTTTGTCAAATTAAAGAGCTTTTTTATTTATAATCCATTTTATAAGTTATATATTAATATCATTGATAATAATGTACTCATAAATATTGTTCCTATCGTTGCAATTACATTTATAAATTTCTGTGCCGCAACTTTATCTTTTGATACTTTCTCAATACCCTTATATATTACAGATCCTATTATCCCACCTAAAGTATTGGTGATAATATCTGTAATATCCGAAGTTCCCACACCTAAAATAAATTGTGATACTTCACATATTAAACTGATTAGGAAATATAACAATATCTTTTTCCCAGTAGACCATTTTTTCAATAGGATTCCTGAATATACACCGAGCGGCATAAAAATTACAGCATTCATAATAATTTCACTAAAATCCAATCTCCCATTTACCATTAAAGATTCCTTAAAAAGGACTAAGTTTATTTTTCTCATGTATCCCAATCCAAAGAATGGAACACCAAATTTGAATATTATTATCCAGAATAATGCAATCATGTAAATAATAAATAATATTTTGGTTAGTTTATTTGCTTTACTATTTTCTTGCATTTTGCATTTTCACTTCTTCCCAAATTCTTGTTTAACTGTCGTTTTAAATTATAACAACTCCATAAGGAAACATCAACAAATGGATGTGTAACACTAATTCGTCTATCTGCCACACCCGCTTTCAATTTATATGACATATCAAATTCATATTCTGTGACAAATAAATTCTAATGGCCGACTTTTTTCCATATAAATCGTATAACTAAAACCGTCACCCATAGGCTGATCATAGATAAAATCTACTGATGGTCATTCTTTATATCAAAAAAGGTACCGATTTCTCAGCACCTTAAATATATTAGATGAATTGGCACACAGCTTTCCGCCGGCATACTTTCTCTAAAACAACATAGGTATTTAATTGGCCTTTACTCTATATTTTTAAACACTGCTCCATGTTCATAACAAATACCGTTGCTCCACCTATGGTTATTTCTATAGGGTAAGACGGCAGGTATACCTCGCCAGCTCCTCCCATGATAGGGGGTGTTATCATTTGCTTCCTGCTCTTGCATATGTCGTCTATACAATTTATGCATTCATTTAAGCGTTTGTCTTCCATCCCCATAATAAGAGTCGTATTACCTGCCCTCAAAAATCCTCCGGTTGTTGCTAACTTAGTAAATTGAAATTTATGTTTGGTAAACTCCTGCATAAGCTCACCTGCATCTTCATCCTGTACAATCGCTATTAATAGTTTCATAATCATGATACTCCTTTCATCCTTCACATAAATTATACTTTAATTATGCATAAATTACCAGCTATTTAAACAAGATTTAACTTTTTTTACATCTTGTTTTCCTATACAATAGATATATAAGCAGATAAGGGGGATACATAAGTGAAAAAAGCAGACATAATAAGCGTTTTTTTATTATCCTTGATAATCGTTACAGCGATATCACTGGTATACACAGGAAGTACACAAACAATAGCATCTATACAAAGACAGACAAAAGCTGATGAACTTTTACAGGAAAAACTTGCTATGCGCAAGGCAGAAAGGGATAAAACCATACGGCAAAATAAAAAGTGGGCAGAAAAAGACAAAAAATTAAAAGAGGAGTTAAAGGAATATTATGTACCTCTCCCTGTATGTAAACCTCATAAGCCTGAACCGCCTGAAGTTAAAGGCATTTATGTTACCGGTAACATGGCAGGCAGCACCGATCACTTTAATCATCTGGTAGACCTGCTCGATAGCTCCGAATTAAATACAATGGTCATAGATGTAAAGGATGATAACGGCCTGATGACCTATAAAAGCAATATACAGATTATAAATGATGTGGGGGCTAATAGTGATGTACGTATAAAGGATATACATTCATTTATGAATAACCTTGACGGTCATAATATATACCCCATTGCGAGAATAGTCACATTCAAAGACAGAAACCTGTCCGCGCACCGGTCCGATCTATCTATACAGAAAAAAACAGGCGGCATATGGCGTGACCATAAGGGCATCTCATGGGTTAACCCTTATGACAAACGAGTATGGGATTATGACATAGCTGTTGCTAAAGAGGCGGCTTTAAACGGCTTTAAAGAAATCCAATTTGATTACGTACGTTTTCCAGAAAATGGTGCACGTGTAGATGCAGAGGCATTTTTCCCCGGCAAAGACCGCAAATCCAAAGAGGACTGCATAGCTGATTTTCTAACTTATGCCAGGGAGCAATTAAAGGATTATAACGTCATCATATCAGCCGACGTGTTCGGCCTTACAACAAGCGTAAGTGATGACATGGATATTGGACAATCATGGAAAAAGATATCACCGGAAGTGGAATACATTAGCCCTATGATATATCCTTCCCACTACACTGCTGGCAATTATGGGTTTAGTAATCCAAACGCACACCCCTATGAGGTGGTGGACGGTGCTGTTAAGGATGCTTTAAAGAAAGATAAAAATATCAAAAAAAGCGCGGTAATAAGGCCATGGATTCAGGATTTCAGCCTTGGGCAGCCCAGATATTCAGGACAGGATGTATTAAAACAGATTAAGGCACTTAAAAATAACGGAATAAATGGATATCTGCTGTGGAATGCCGGCAACAAATATTCTGAGGATGTTCTAAGATAAACTGCAAATAGGTATCCGGGGCAGTGTCTGATTATAAGCAGCACCGCTTCGGCCGTATATTAAGGATACTTACTTAATGCCTTTATCAATCATTGCATCAATCATGTCATCAAAGCCAGAGCTGTTGTACATAAACATCACTATGTCGGCATCACTGTTTTCTATCATTTCTTTATAACTCATATCAATGTTTTGTATATTCCTGGGATCCACAATTTCAACCTCACTGAAGAGATCGGCAAACATTAATGTAGTAGGCGCCTCGTAAGAGTCTCTGAATACAAGTATTTTTTTATCTGTCAGTGCATTTTTATTCCTGATTTTAAGGATGTTGCACTTGTCACCGTCTATATATGCGCCGCCATAGCTCCACTCCTTCTTATCCCTGGATATAGCAAAGATATCCTCCTCTTTAATTTTGGTCTCCGTTTTGCCGTCACTATGAAAATATTCGTATGGTTGGTTTTCCATGTATACAAATTCTGGGTATTCTTTCTCATTAACAATCATATTAATATTGCTGTTATATCTGCCGATAAAATTTTTCTCTTCACACTTCACGGTCTTATATTTATTAAAGTGTGCCGTAAGCTGCTTATCAGTAAGCCCAAGTTCCATCTTGTCAGCCATTAATTTAAACCCTTCAAAGGCTCCCGTTCCATTCCAATGATGATCTGTTTTAAAATATAATCTTTCTCGTTCCTTACTACTGAACTTATTTTCCATATCTTCATCCAAATCTAGAACCGTTATATTATTTTGATTTAAGTGTGATGCAAAGGACTGCTTATTTATATCAATACTTTCCTTATTATCAACAAATTTGGGGTACAGATGTTTAAGCATGTTGGTTTTGTGTGGGGTTAATGTAAAGTATACATCTTTTCCTGCGTCATGGCTGATATTTGCTAATTCATTGATGGCCCCTGCATATTCCTCCAGCTTTGAATTGGTTAAGATTTTGGGAAACTTACCTAAAATCCAATTATCCTTAGTAAGATAATAATTTCCGACCTCACTTTTACCTAATAATGCTTCAAACATCCTATCCGTACGCAAGATTTTATCTCTAAACACAAAGTGATCCGAATAATACTTATCAAACTTAGAGGCAAAGGTACCGTTTTTTATATCCTGAATGGTTGGTTTCTTTTCTAAAGTCCTGTTTTCTGATACGCTCACTGTTTTATCTGGCATAATTATATTAAGCATAAAAAAACCGAATATAATTATCAAAAATGGTACCACTATATATTTTTCCCTTTTATTTTTATAAGCTCCCAATCTGTTTTTGCTATCTGCAGTCATATCGAAGCCCCCAATTTATGTCTAAAACCTAAAGTATAGAAAGGGATTATAGCTGTAACTGTTTAGCAGAACAATCACCATAATCATACAAACAATAAGTATTAAGCCATGCATTACAGACCACAAGTTTACCTTAAATACTGTCGGGTTAATATTTATAGAAATGTTTCTCAGTTTTTCGATTATGGGTGTTGATAAAATTATTGATGCAGCTATAATATACCAATAGTCATTCAAATAAACTAAAACATTATTATTTATTATGGGATTAGCGCCAATACCCATCATCACCTTAACAAAGCCCAACCCCCAGCTTATATTGTCTGTTCTAAAGAAGACCCATCCTATAAGCATGATAATAAGTAAATAAATATGTCTTACTGCATTAGGCAGCCTTTGCAGCAAATCTTTAGTAATATATTTTTCCAGACAAATGAAAAGGCCATAATAAAGCCCCCAGAGTACAAACTTCCAGCTGGCTCCATGCCATAACCCTGTTAAAGACCATACTATAAATATGTTCCGATATAGCTTTAACTTTGAAACCCTGTTTCCTCCGAGCGGTATATAGACATAATCCCTAAACCAGCTCCCTAATGATATATGCCATCTCCTCCAAAACTCGGAGACCGATTGGGATATATAAGGGTAATTAAAATTCTCCGGGAAATCAAAACCAAACATCTTTCCCAGTCCTATGGCCATATCACTGTAGCCGCTGAAGTCAAAATAGATCTGCAGTGCATAACTTATAATCCCGGTCCATGATTCAAGCACAGCGAGCTCAGATATATCTTTTGCGAATACCCCGTCTGCAACCACAGCCAACTGGTTAGCTAAAATCACCTTTTTAGATAATCCAATTACAAACCGTTTTACACCCACTGCGAATTTATCCATTGAGTGCTCACGGCAGTCAATCTGCCTTTCTACGGTTTGATACCTTACTATGGGACCGGCTATAAGCTGTGGAAATAAACTTATATACAATGCTAAATCATGAAACCTTGTTTGAGCACGCACATCACCATTGTAAACATCTATCACATAACTCATTACTTGGAATGTATAAAAAGAAATTCCCAAGGGTAGTTTAATGCCCTTTATACCAAATAGAAAATCTGCATATTTGAAGATTATGAGCAGCACTAAATTAAATATGATAGAAATGGTAAACCACATTTTCCTGTTCGTTTTTGAATCGATATCCACTTTGAGCCCGAGAAAATAATTCACAACTATAGAGAATATCATTAAAAATATATATCTTGGTTCTCCCCAAGCATAAAATAGCAAACTTATAATCAATAATATATAGTTTTTAATATTATCGGCTGCTAAATAATAGGCAATAAGAGCAATCGGAAAAAATAAAAATAAGAAAGTCAAACTACTAAAAACCATAACTTCTTTTGCCCCTTTTTATACGATTTTTAAAATATCCTAAAACATAAATTTCAACTATATGTATTTTTTTAAAGACAAACTACCTCATGCCGGTTTGTCTTAAAAAACAAGATGGCTCCATCTTAATTGTCTAGTTCTATGCAGTCAACCGGGCACACGCTAGCGCAAGCCGCATCCTCTGTACATTTTTTTGGATCAATAACATATACAAAATCATCACCGACTGAAATAGCACCTTGTGGACATTCCTGTTCACATGCGCCACACCCTATACATTCCTCCGACATAATTTTATATGCCATTTTTTCCACCCCGTATCATAAAACACACTAAGTATATTTTAACATAGTTTAACCCCATTAAAAGCTTATATATGAAATTTTATATAGGAATAACTATAATAGTGAGCAGGTGAAATTCTATCTTATATATGCTACTATATTGTAGGAGGCGATATCTTGATTGACTATCACATACATACTAAATTTTCTAAGGATGCAAGGCAAACTATGGACGGGGTCTGTAAACAGGCAATTGATATGGGTTTAAAGGAAATCTGTATTACAGATCATTGGGACATGAATCCGTCGGGTAAATCCTTTGATTTTGATCTTAATTATGATGAATACTCTAAGGAATACAATCGTTGTAAAAAGTTATACGGTGATAAAATAAATATGAGAAAGGGATTAGAAATAGGTCTCCAATCCCATTTATTGGATGAGATAGAAAAATTATTAAGAGATAAAGATTTTGATTTCATACTGGGATCTATACATTATGTAAATAAGATAGACTTGTTTGGAAAACAGTTTTATAAAAACAAAAGTAAAAAAGATGCTTTTACCGAATACCTTAATGAGGTGTACAGGTGTATATCACGGTTTGATAATTTCGACAGCCTGGGTCACCTTGATGTAATAAGAAGATACTGCAGGTACGATGATAAAGACCTTAAGCTTAACGATTACTCGGATACTATAAATAAAATATTAAAAACGCTCATAAGGAAAAACAAAAGCCTGGAAGCGAATATTGCCGCAGGAAGGTTTGGTATTGGAAATATACAACCTTCAGAGGAAATACTTAAACAATATGTAAAGTTGGGTGGCAAAAAATTAACCCTTGGTTCTGATGCCCATACCTCGGAGCAGTTCGCCATTGAAAGAGGTAAATACATAAATATCTTGTCTGAGTGCGGTTTTACTCATATAACAGGATATAAAAATAGGCAGCCCTATTTTATACCTATAGACGAGCTTGAATGATTTTAAGCTCGCTCTTCAATATATCCTCCCATTTAAATTTTCCGGCATAGCTCATACCATTTTCCTGCATCATATGTCTTTCTTCTTTGCTCATACTAATAAGATGCAGCAGTGCATTTTTTATTTCATTTTCTCCGTATTCTACCGATATGCCGCAGCCCGATTCGCTGACTATATCCGCCATATCACCACATTTTGTAGCAATCACAGGAAGCCCGGCTGCCATATACTCGGTGAGTTTTATAGGAAAACAATATCTTACCACCTCGACAGGCTTAAGCATGCACACACCGACAAACGAACGGCTATATACATCAAGGAGCTGCCGGTGAGGAATCTTGCCCATTATAAATGCCCGTTCTGAAATATTAAGTTCCCTTATCATTTTCTTGTATTCATTTGCTTTTTTCCCGCTTCCATAGATAAAAAGTTTACTTTCCCTTTCGATCTCGGCCATTCTGCTGTAAGCCTTCAAAACCAAGTCCATACCTGACCAGTCATCCAATGTTCCCGCATATACAATATTTTTATATACGTTCTTTTGCGGTGTATTTATCTCTTCGACACCGTTGGGACTTACAAATATTTTATTGCTGTCTATATAGGAATCTCGTAGTTTCTTTAACGTTTTGCTGACTGTAAAAATAAGGTCCGCTTTTGACATACAGCGGTCTTCCATACTCCTTATTTTTTCATATATAAAATCATACTCATAAAAAGCAGGAAAATAATCTATATCTTCATATACAAAAAGCCCGGTTCGGCCGTGTTCTTTAAGTTTAATGCCCAAAAGCCCCGCCCAAGGCCCTTCACATATAACAGCATCATAGAAACCACCCGGCGGTATTCTGTCATATAAAAAGTTTTCATTAAACAGATCCATAAATCGGCACTCAATAGCCATGTTTATATATTTCCCATTATATTTTATTTCCCTATGCCCCACCTTTTGACCATATTTTGTAGATAATACATGGAGAAGCCCCTTATTCTGCAGATAATCGGCCAGATAATGAGGCCGCTGTGTAAGCGACCTCTCCATGTCAATAGATGTTATCAGAAGGAATCTCATAAAAATCAACCAGCAACATTTCAGTTGACGGTTATTTTATTACTTGCAATCCGGTCCGTCTGAATCATAGGGCGGATTGATATCAAAAAGCTGTGGTGGGAAGAAATCAGGGAATGGACTAGACATAAAATCCTCACATACATTTGTAGGGAATTCTTCACACTCCGGCGGTGTGGGGCAGAATCCATATGCAGGCACCAGCAGCTGTACCGATATAGCTGCCTTCAGCACGACATATACTCCTGCAATCACATCAAGTGTATAGTTATCCGGCTCCGCATTCACCCTCCCGAATAAGCATTCACCTATGGCTTCAAACCTTATGTTTTCCGGATCAGGCTGCGGTACATACAAAACCACATCCTTATCAAAACTTGTCGTAATCGGGACCAACTGTGTCTCATTGGTCTCGGTGCTTCTTAATACCGCATTGAATGCCACATCAAATGTGCCTCTTACTCTGGCAAAACCTTCCCTATCGGTAATAGGTGTCACTGTAAATCCATCCGGCACCGTAATTGCAAAATCCTGGCATCCTTCAAATTCGATAGGTGTTGTTACAGAAGGAGTAAATTCAACAGGCGGTATTGTATCAATACATACCCTCTGCGAACATGCATCGTATACTTTATCCGTTATTATACAGGCAATTTCGGTGGGATCCGGTACATTTCCGGCTTCAATAGGCCCGGGAACTATCTGATACTGTCCAATCTGCTTTTTTGCAAAGGCCATATCCTCAAACCTCCTTAACTATATTTCTATTTTAATATACGCACCTAAAGTCTTTTGTGTTACCATCCGGAGGTTCAATAAATGTCCTTATCTGCATATATTGTAATAAAAGGCGGTGATTTAATGTTAATAAGTAGATATTCCTATGTGACAGAAGACCCCAGCGGAACTCGCCGATACTTTTATTATGCATCGGGCAAAGGTATAAACTGTGTTATAAAAACAGACAGTGCGGAGGAATCATCCCCGGATAATCTTGTAGAAAACGGAACAGAAGATTTTTCTGTAGATATCGAAGGAGATTATATTTATCTCTTATATAAAGATACAAACAATAAGTTGAATCTCATGATTTGGAATGGTGATAAATGGACCGCAAGCCCGCTTATGAAAAACTCCATAACAGGCAGTATCCATAAACCAAACATTTTACTTGACCATGGCCGCATACATATATTCTATGAAAACTTAAATGACAAGGGCTATTTTTTAGTACACCACTTCTGGAACAAGAACAAGTGGTTAACAAACATCATCGTTAAAAGTGAAAACACTTTATTGTATCAATTTAACAAGAGTCCATCAGGCCTGCACGGTATATATAATGACAACGGAAAGCTTAAGTGTCTTAACTTTAGTTATATTTATGATACATGGTCAAAACCAAGTTTTATAAGTAATGTGGATGCCAATAATTTTTTTATTAATGTGGATAGCAAATATAACAATATACATATCATTTATTCCGCTGATGACAGACTCCATTATACCAGGAAAACATCGGGAAACCAGCCGGGTGAAAGTATACAGGATAATATACTGTTTTCTGGCAAAATAGAGCTGCCCAGTATCTTCTATATAAAGGGAAATCTTTGGGCCACATGGTTTGGCAATGGGTTTATATACACAAGTCTTTCAGCCGACAATGGAGAAACATGGTCTAATCCATTTAAAATTTCTTCAGAGATTGATAAACTATCCACGTATTGTTTTATTTCGCTTAAACAACCCTACCTAAACCGCATACATGCTTTTTGTTATACTGAGAACCCATATTATCTTATTTTGATAGATGACATCTTTAACTCGCGCAGCTCGGGATTCAGTTATTTTACCTTTTATATAAATCAAATACAGCAGTATATCGATCAAATGAGTGACAAGCTGGAGAAACAAAAGAATAAAAACAGCGATCTCATTAAAAATATGCGTAAGCTGGAGGTATCTTATAAAGACATGAACGTGCAGTACAGTATGTTAAAAAAAAGTTACGGCAATATATTAGCAGAAATTAATAAATTAAAATCTGAAAATCAAAATTTAAAAAATGAAAATATAACTCTGAAAGAGACGCTGGATGAAAATAAAGGCGGTCTGTTTAAAAAAATTTTTTCACGGATTCACTTATAAAATTTTTTCATAGGATTCCCTGCCATACATAAATACTTTCATATAAACTCCATAAATCTTTATGTTATATTTTGTTATTACCTCATTAACAATATTAAAGCAGCCTTCCTCAAATAAGTAGGAATATGCACATGTTTTAACCAGGCCTCTAGGTGTAGGAGTCCTGCACAGTTTACATCCACATAATTCGGTTTTAGATTGTAACAACTGGGCCTGCTGCGGTGAGTATGCAATAACTATATACATATGACATAACCTCCTTATACATTTTATTAAAACAACTGGCCAATGTTACAAGGTATACCACAATATATAAACTTAGACCATAAAAAGAAATATTAGAATCTAATCAGACATGATATGAATTAAGCAAGAAATGTTATATAAATAAAAGAGGGGATCTCCCCCTCCTTTATGCGTTACAATAAAATGCGCTGTAAGCTTTGTGAGCCATGTAAACATCCGCCTTGGATGATACCTCATAGGGAGAATGCATGCTTAATAGTGCAACACCGCAGTCCACCACATCCATTCCGTATAGTGATACAAACTGAGCTATTGTTCCTCCTCCGCCTGCATCGACCTTTCCCAGCTCACCGGTTTGCCATACGACACCTGCTTTATTGAAAATAGACCTTACCTTTCCCATGAATTCGGCATTGGCATCGTTGGAACCGCCCTTGCCTCTGGAACCGGTATATTTGGTTAGCGGAATCCCACAGCCCAAATATGGTGTATTTGTCTTATCATATGCTTCCGGATAAAGCGGGTCATATGCCGCGCTTACATCTGCAGACAAAAGTTTAGAAGCAGCCAGGGCCCTCCTTAAATGTATATCCCCTTCACATCCAACACAAGCCAAAAGCTCTGCGACAGTATTCTCCATAAAGTGTGACTGCAAACCGGTATTGCCCATGCTGCCTACCTCTTCTTTATCGGCAAAAACAGCCATGCATGTTGTATTTAAATCTTTTGCAGCCAAAATAGCAGTCAGCGATGTGTATGCGGATACCCTGTCATCCTGACCGTACGCACCGACCATCGATCTGTCCAGGCCAATATCACGTGCCCTAAGTGCCGGTACAATCTCAAGCTCCGAGCTTATAAAGTCTTCTTCCGTTATTTCATATTTCTCCTTGAGTATATTCATTATATTTAGTTTTACCCTTTGCTTTGCATCCTTATCAGGGTAAGGTATGCTTCCGATAAGAACATCCAACGCCTCCCCGGTAACAACCTCTGCAGCTTTTTTATTCATCTGCTCGTTGCTCAGGTGAATAAGCAGATCAGATATATAAAGTGCCGGTTCCTTTTCATCTTCACCGATGCAGACGTTTATTTTCTGCCCATCTTGTTTAATAATAACCCCGTGTATAGCAAGCGGTATCGTTACCCACTGGTATTTCTTTATTCCACCATAATAATGGGTATTAAAGAGGGCCAGGCCAGCCTCTTCATAAACCGGCATAGGCTTCAAATCCATCCTTGGCGAATCTATGTGGGCAGCAATGATATTCATACCCTTTTCCAAAGGCTGAGTTCCGATTACCGCAAGCACCACCGATTTGTCCCTGTTATTATAATAGACCTTGCTACCGGGTGAGAGCTTAATATGTTTGTCCATGACTTCATCCAATGAAATAAAGCCGTTATCCTTTGCCTTGGATAATATGTACCCTGTACACTCTCTTTCTGTCTTGCAGCTATTTAAAAAGGACTTATACCCCTCACAGTATTGTTTTATACCTTCTCTTTCTTTATCGTCAGCATTTTCCCATACGCTGCAGTTATCAATCAATAGTTCTTTTTCTAAACCGCTGGATTTTCCCATTCTTTAATCCTCCGTTTCTAACATAAATTATTTCTTATGGCATAGAGAGCCGCCTGCGTTCTACCCTGTACTCCTAATTTTTTAAAAATATTGTATAAATGGTTTTTCACGGTTTTCTCACTGATAAGAAGCTTCTGTGATATCTCCTTATTTGAAAAACCCTGGGCAAGCAGGCCAAGCACCTGCAACTCTCTGGCAGACAGTTCGCCCAATTGTTCGCTGTCTTCACACTCGTTTACTTTAGAATAAGTATACTTTCCGCCTTTGGATACAGTCCTGATGGCATCGGTCAGCACAGTACTGTCGGCATCTTTTAATACATATCCGTTGGGATGCATCTTTAATGCCTCGTTAACGTATGCCCTGTCATCATGGATAGTAAGGAATATTATACGGCTTTGAGGCAACTCTTTTCTTATAGTTTTTGCAGCATCTATGCCGCTTATACCCGGCATGGATATATCCATAAGAATTACATCCGGCCTTAGTTTTATAGCGGCATCAATCCCTTCCTGTCCGCTGCCTACTGTTGCTATCACATATAAATCATCTTCCATGTCCAAAAGTTTTTTAAGACCTTCTCTGATCATTGCATGATCATCAACAATTATTATCTTTGTCTTAACCATTTTTAAAGCTCCCTATTACCTAAAGGTATACTGACACAAACAACAGTACCATTAGCTGAACTTTCTATGTTAAATTTCCCCTTAAGCAGGGCAGTCCTCTCCTTTATTCCAATTAATCCAAAATGGTCTTTGATGGAATCTTTCAGTATCCCGGTATCAAAGCCTACACCGTCATCGGTTACATTTAGGATTACTTCGTTATCCTTATATTCGAATTTTATACATACATTCTTAGCCTTGGAATGCTTTCTTACATTATTAAGACATTCCTGTGAGATACGAAAAATTGCTATCTCTATTTCACTGCCCAGCTTTATTTCGGTTCCTAGTACCTTAAGTTCTGTATTTATGCCGGTTTCCATTTCAAAATCAGTTACGTATGTCTTTAAAGAAGCGCTTAACCCCAGCTCACTGAGCCCATGCGGTTTTAGTCCATAGATAATTTCACGTAAATCTTTAAGACATTGTTTCACTGATTTTTTTATGTCTTCCAATTCCGGCATAACCTGCTCCTGGTCTTTCGTCATAAGCCTCTGGCAAATCTCCACGCTGTAAAAGAGATTGGCTATACTTTGAGCCGGCCCGTCATGCAGGTCTGCAGCAATCTTCTGCTTTTCCTCCTCTTGTATCCTGAGTATGTGGAATATCAGCTCTTCCCTGTTCTTAAAGTCTACTATCTGTGTATTAATCCCATTTATGGAATTATTTATATATTTAAACGCTATGTCCATATTCTTGTAAAGACTTTGCGCCTTGCCTAATAATCTTCTTTCCTTTATTAACCTTCGTTCAAGCTCATTACGCCTCATTATCAATGTCTTTTCCTGCTGTTTTTTCATTATCAGTTTAACATTGGTATCTCTTGCGTCATCGTAAGCTTTTTTGATGTCGGCTTCAGTGTATTTATCAAAATCCCTGCTTACTACCATCAACCAGTACCGGGCGGCATGGTCCTGCTTCTCAAGCGCATCCGATTCATCAATTACGGTCACCACCTTTGCTCTGATTGTTTCAAGTTCTTTCTTTATTTCCGCAAACTCATTTTGCGAATTCTCCAAAATAGAAATTATGTCTGCACGACTTGTATCAATAGAATCTAGAACCTTGTTTACAATATTCTCTAAGTCTTCAGCTGTATAATTCATAACATTACCTCAACAAATCAAATTGATAAATAGGGGTATAAAAATAACCTTTACCTTTATTCTCGCTGCGCATAAGATAAATCTTGTCTATATACAGTTTGTCCAAATATATAGAAAAAGCTGATAAGTCCTTGTCTGAAAGACTGACATCCCTGCCTATAGTAATGTGTGGTTTAAAACCCTTGTTATCCGGCTGAAAACCACTTTCAGTAAATCTCTCCTCTATGTTTCTTTGAAGTGATAAAAGATTGTCCGCATGCTTCATGCCTATCCACATGACCTTCATGTTATCTTCTTTTCCAAAATAGCCAAGCTTATCAAAGGTTACTTCAAAAGATTTTGTATGCACGCATGCTTTTTCTATTGCTTTGATCGCTTTTTCTTTTCCCTTACTATCAAGCTCGCCAAGAAATTTCAAGGTCAAATGAAGGTTTGCCCTTCTGGTAAATCGGGCTCTTTTTGTATATGGTTTAATTGAATTCTGAATATATTGCATCTGATCTTTAAGTGCATCTGGAAGATTAACAGCCACAAAAGTTCTCAATAGTAACACCTCAATTAAGATTGTAATATTCTTTACCATTAATATCAATACCGACCACTTAATGATATATCCGTTTCCTTTAAATATTTTTTATTTGGCCGGCAGTGCTATAGGTACTTTGTCATTTATATCTATATAGCTATCGGGAACATCACCTACAATTATTATTTCTGCAATGGGCATGTTGTTTGAAACCTTAACATTATCGTCTATAAGGGGGGCAACTATCTGCATATGCACATTTACTACGAGCTCCAACATATACCTGGTCTGGTTAATTCCCGCTTTATCAAAGGTGGTTTTATAATCAATATCCACACTACCGACGGGATACAGCTTTAAATATATCTTGGGGCCCATATTTGCAAACAGCTGGCTGTTAATTGCAGATCCGAAATATATATACGTCTTCGTCTTATTTAAATCATTGAGTCTTCTTTGAACCAGTTCTATAGTGTCGGAAACAAAATTATTAATCTCTACGGTATTAGGTTCCACCATTGAAATCTTTTTATTGTCATCGATTGTTACATGAAACAGGTCCATATAACCATAGTCCTTGAGGGTATCCTTAACCGATTTATTAATGACATCCATAGCTATGACCTTGGCCTTGGCCTGGCCTATTGCCACCACAGTCGGCTTTATTCTTCTCTCTGTAAACATTATCATCAAAGATAAGATTATAATGACCAATAAAAAACACACGAACAACCTGTTAACCCTATCGCGATTCCTTAAGCCCCTCTGGTGAAACCGCCTGCGGCTCATCGACCTATGTATTTTATATTTCAGATGCCTTAACATAATATAAAATCCCCCCACATATTTTATGATGGGAGGATCTTATGTGTTACTTTATTATGAGCTTTACAAATCTTCTTTTGCCTAACTGAAGCACATCTCCGTTTGTGAATTTTATTTCTTTAGTGGTTTCCATCATTTTATTCCCGTTTATCTTAAAAGCACCCTGCTCTATCATACGCCGTGCCTCACTATTTGTTGATGCAAGTCCTACGGATGTCAAGAGTTTTGGAGGCCAGGCCTTTCCGTCCGTGAGAACCTCCGCATCGGGCGATACCTCTTTAATCTCATCCGGTATATCATTTTTCTGGAAAACCGTCTTAAAGTGTTCCTCTGCTTCCTCGGCCTTTTCTTTCCCGTAGTAAAGCGAAACTAATTCCCTCGCCAAAGACATTTTCGCATCCCTGGGGTTTAATGTCCCCTCTTCCATCTGGGATTTCATCTCATCAATTTTATCAGGATGGACATCCGTTACAAGCTCGAAGTATCTGATTATTAATCCGTCGGGAAGCGACATAACCTTACCATAGATATCATTGGGATCCTCATCCACACCTATATAATTGCCCAGACTCTTGCTCATCTTTTTAACGCCATCTAAACCTTCCAGCAGCGGCATCATTATAGCAATCTGCGGATGTTCCATTCCAAACTCTCTCTGCAACATTCTGCCCATAAGCAGGTTAAACTTCTGATCGGTCCCACCGAACTCAATATCACAGCCCAGCGCTATTGAATCATAACCCTGCATAAAGGGATACAGAAACTCATGTATGTATATTGGCGTATTAGATTTATATCTCTTCTCAAAATCGTCTCGCTCCAGCATACGCGCAACAGTATACTTAGACGCCAAATTTAATACCTGCTTAAAATTTAATTTTGAGAGCCATTCACTATTATATCTTATCGTAGTCTTAGCAGGATCAAGTACTCTGAACGCCTGCTCCTTGTATGTCTTAGCATTTGCCATAATCTGATCCCGCGTCATAGAGTTTCTGGTATCCGACCGGCCGGTAGGATCACCAATCATAGCTGTAAAGTCCCCTATCACCAGGGTAACCTCATGTCCCAGGTCCTGAAACTGTCTGAGTTTACGCAGGACAACCGTATGCCCGAGATGTATATCCGGAGCCGTAGGATCCATACCAAGCTTAAGCTTTAAGGGCCTGTCCTCTTTAATAGACCTCTCAATCTTTTCCCTAAGCTCATCCTCGGGTATTATTTCAGACACACCTTTCTTAATGATTCTCATCTGTTCTTCAAGATTAAGCATATATAAGCCTCCAGTATATCACTATTTACAGTAATTCTACCATAGATAGCAAAAAATATACAGCGTTAAATAAATCAGTTGACATATTGGTCTATATCATATAGACTATAGACATCCAGTCTACATAGCATAGACCAAGGAGGTGCAATGTATATGCCCAATTATCAGCTTGCGCAAGGTGAAGAAAAACTTGCCGATTTAATATGGCGGTATGAACCAATAAAGTCAGGTGAGTTGGTAAAACTATGTAAAAGCGAAATCGGTTGGAAAAAATCCACTACATACACGGTATTAAAAAAGCTTTGCAACAAAAACATCTTTAGAAATGAAAACTCTATCGTATCTTCCGTGATTAAAAAAGAAGAGTTTACTTCAAAGCAAAGCAGATATTTTGTAGAAGATACATTCGGAGGATCACTACCTAAATTCCTGACAGCCTTTATCGGAGGTGAAAAACTCAGTGATCTCCAGGCCGAAAAACTCAAAAAATTAATAGACGAACATAAGGAGGAATAGGCATGATAAACACATTTCTTACAATTTTAAATATGAGTGTGACGGCAAGCTATGTCATTCTCTGCATTATCCTTATTCGGCTGCCTCTGAAAAAAGCGCCTAAGATATTTTCATACGCCCTCTGGAGTGTCGCAGGCTTCCGGCTCTTGTGCCCTTTCTCATTCAAAAGTATTGTGAGCCTTGTACCTATGAACACATACCGGCAGGCGGCACAGATCAAAGGCATAACCCCCTCCACAGGTTTAAATGTGCGAAGCTCCATACCCAATCCATATATGGTAACAAGCATAGATCCCATGTCCATACATATAAGGATAGGAGCATACATATGGCTTGCCGGCATTGTGGTCATGCTTATTTACAGTGTCGTTTCAATGTTGACTCTGAAAAATCGCCTGAAAAATGTACACCATAAAGTGAACAATATTTACGAGTCAACCTTCCTGAAAACACCCTTTGTGCTTGGCATCTTCGAGCCGTGTATATATATACCCGAAGAACTGCCGATAGAGGAAATAAACTATATCATCCGGCATGAACAGACACATATAAGAAGGTTTGACCATATCATCAAACCATTTGCCTTCTTTGCTTTGAGTATACATTGGTTTAATCCGCTGGTATGGGCAGCCTTCTTCCTGATGAGTAATGATATGGAGCTTTCCTGTGATGAACGGGTATTAGATGAAATGGGAGTAGATATCAAGAAAGCCTACTCTATGTCACTCTTGTCATTAGCAACAGATGGACGCATTATTAATGGAAGTCCGCTTGCTTTTGGAGAAGGTAACGTCGGAGGCAGGATTAAAAACATATTAAACTATAAAAAGCCCACCTTATGGATAATGCTGGTTGCAATAATTATCGTTGTACTTGCAGGCATCGGGCTTGTGTCCAATCCGAAGACAATTAAAGCGGATGAAAACAGCTATGCCGATGAAATATATAAATACCGGACACAATATGTCGGTGACAACAGCAAGGTCATAAATATCACAGCCAGCCTACCTGTACCCGATATATTAAAATACTCACAGGTTCGGCTGCTTATGGACAAACCTTCCTATGGGATAGAGGTAACCTATAAGACGACACCCGAAGCAATGAAATCTTTCTCCAATGAGAACAATCAGGCTATTTTTGACAGAAACTCGATACTGATGTTTTCCTTGATTAAAAATGCAGATTATGTTAACTTCGTCCTAAAAGACGGTAACAGTAAATTTTCGGTTGGCAGAACCCGGGAGTGGGCAAATAATGCTATGGGCATGGATTTGTGGGAAAGCTCGGCCACGCAGGAAATGTTTAATTCTATTTATTTAAAAATAATTGAGAAGTGACCTGAATTCATCTTTGCCTGCAATATGATCAAAAATAAAGGTAATGGGTATCAAGTGATGTGTTGCCCATTACCTTTATTTAATCCTATCAAATTTTTCATGGCCTCACATAACTGTTAAATATAAACAGCTGTATGTATTGGCTAATCAAGATTAATTGGCTTGATTTTTTCTTTTTTCCCTTTCATAGATATAATCAAAATGTAATTTCTCGCCATGACTTAACTGATAATCATAATCATTAACCATCTTTTTAGTCTCATTAAATAATAGTACTAGAGCAATCAAGTTAGGTATGACCATAATTCCGTTAAACATATCGGCTAAATTCCAAACAAAATCTACTTTTTGATAAGAACCCAATATAATAAATATCAAAACCAATATTTGATATACATGTATAGCTTTTTTCCCTTTAAATAAAAACCTTATATTATTTTCTCCAAAGTAATACCATCCAACTACAGTGGTAAAAGCAAAAAAAGTCAAACAAACCGCCAAAAAGACTTGCCCTACCGGTCCAAATGCAATAGTAAAGGCTTGTTGAGTTACCGCTGCCCCTGCAAGGCCTAATTTATCGGCACCGGTAGGTATAATAACCAAAGCTGTGGCACTGCAAACCAAAATAGTATCTATAAATACCGCTATCATTGCCGGAAGTCCTTGCTCTACCGGATGAGACACATCAGCCACAGCATGAGAATTTGGAGTAGAACCCATGCCTGCTTCATTTGAGAAAAGGCCTCTGGCAACCCCATATCTGACTGCCTGGAATACGCCTATGCCGGCCGCACCCCCAAGAATTGCTTGCGGATCGAAAGCACCGACAAATATTGCTTTAAATGTTGGACCTATATTTTGCCTAAACATTATCATGGTAACGATTGCCCCGGCTATATAGACAACCGCCATTATAGGTACAACCTTCTCTGCAAAAGAAGCAATTCTTTTCATACCCCCGACAAATATTAAGGCTGCAATTACAGCTATTACTATACCAACTGCTATCTGGGGAATATTAAATGCTCTGCTCACTGCATCTGCAATGGAGTTTGACTGTACCATGTTTCCTATAAACCCCAGCGCTATAATAAGAGCTACGGCAAAAAACGCCGCCATTTTTTTATTTCCTAAACCGTTTTTTATGTAATAAGCAGGTCCGCCAACATATTGTCCGTCGCTGTCTACTTCTCTGTATTTTTGCGCTAAAGTGGCTTCAACAAAAATAGTTGACATTCCAAAAAATGCAGATACCCACATCCAAAAAACTGCCCCGGGGCCACCTAGGGTTATTGCAGTTGCTACACCAGCAACATTACCAGTCCCAATTTGTGCGGCTATGGATGTCGCCAAGGCCTGAAATGAAGACATGCTGCCTCCCTTGCTCTCTTTTTTATTAAAGAGACCGCCAAATACTCTTTTCGCAGCTTCTTTAAATCTTGTTATCTGTGGAAATCCCAGTCGTATGGAGAAGTATACGCCTGCACCGACAAGTCCGATTACCAATACGTAATCCCAGAGAATCTTGTTTACAGAGTTTACAATTGTCTCCAGTATTATCATTTTCATAACCCCCCTTTACAACTTGCTGACTTAATTTTAACAAATGTAACTGTAATAAGTCAATACGCTAACATATTAATTGAAAAAAATTCACAAACATCAAAAAGGCAGCTCATAATTAAACCTCTACATTATAGTATTAATCCCATAATACTATATATGACATAAAAACTCGCATTTATTTCTCAAATTCGATATTTTAAAATGATAGCATTAATACTGTATAATTTTTGACATTTAAAAAGCAAAACATTGATAACAAAACTGCAAACTTGTCACTTTAATAAAAACATTGATTTTTGCTTTTAGCTTTTTATAATTAATATTAGTACAGGATAATCGGCACATCCGATTACGTTAAATTTATCTTACTAAATATTTCATAATTATACAGTATTGAATAAATAAAAGAGGTGCTCTGCTTACAAAGCAAAACACCCCTTTAAATTTAAAACCTTGTTATTATTTGTAGTTTAACCCCATTTGCTTTTGTTCATGTGTACAGTCAGCTCAGCCATTATCATCCTCTGCAATATCTCAGCTTCTTCTTTTTCCTTCTTAAATATCTTAACACAACCCGGATCAAGGTCATCGTCGAGGCCCTTCTGCGCCAAATCCTTAAGCTCGGTCAGCAAGCCGTATATCTTCATATGCAAACCGTTTGTGCACCTTGATCTGTTTATCAGGGTTTCCTTATCCTCAGGCACCTTCTCAAACTTATCCTTGCTTGCTCCACATTTTGGACATACCTCAGGGGGCTCCTCCCCGTCATAGATCAAACCACATACTGAACATCTCCACATTGCAATGCCTCCCTTATAATAATTATTTCTTAAGTATAACTTTCTACATATCTTTTAAAAATCCTTCTTTCTTTTTCATATTATTGAAAAAAACCGTAGTTTATTATTTTGTCTACTATATGTTATAATTAATAAGCACTAAAGTATTTCCCAGAAGATGTTGCTGTTAGGAGGGATGTCTAATGACTGAAGATGATAATAACAGCCGAAGGCGAAGTGATAAAAGCAAAGGCAAGAAGAAAAAACGCAGCTTATTACATGTGGTCTTAATAAGTCTTTTATTAGTAATGGTAATAGCATTCGGCGCTGTGGGAGGATTTGCACTGGCAGCGATTAAAAGCGCACCACCTTTAAATCCCGATAAAATGTTAACCCAAAGTCAATCATCTGTCGTATTTGTAGACAGTCCCAAAGAACCGGGATCGTACGTGCAGGCAGCCAACCTTCATGGCGATCACAACCGGCTTTGGGTAAGTATTAATCAAATACCAGATGATCTCAAAAATGCTTTTATCGCAGTAGAAGATGCACGTTTTAGCGAGCATCACGGTGTAGATCCGGTAAGAATAGCAGGTGCATTTGTGGCCGATATAAAATCAGGAGATCTGTCACAAGGCGGTAGCACCATAACACAACAGCTCATAAAAAACACCATGCTGAGCCCGAAAAAAACAATCAAGCGGAAAATTCAGGAGGCATATCTAGCATATAAGCTTGAAAATGTATACTCAAAAGATCAGATATTAGAAGCATATTTAAACACTATTTATCTGGGCGGGCCGGGAGTAAACGCCTACGGTGTAGAAGCCGCCTCCTTGGTTTATTTCGGTAAACATGTAGACAAGCTTGACCTTGCTGAGTCTGCTGTCATTGCAGGTATAACAAGGAATGCATCAAGATATTCACCTTATTCCAGCGAAGAGAACGCGAAAGAACGGCAGAAGTTGGTTTTAAACCTCATGCTTGAACAGGATAAAATCACCAGGGATGAATATAACGATGCTGTTAATGAAAAATTGGTCTATAAGAGTGCTTCATGGGTAAATGATTATGCCCACCCTTATTTCGTCGACCAGGTGATAAGCGATGTGGTTAATGACCTGATGAAGAAATATAATTATTCTAAGCAGGACGCGGAAGCTAAAGTCTATAATGGCGGACTTAAAATTTACAGTACTATGGATATAGACATACAGGATGATATTGAAAAATCCTTCGAGAACAAAAAGTTGTTTCCTAAAAATACGCAGGATGAAAACGGCAACATAGAACCCCAGGGTGCTATGACCATTTTGGACTACCATACTGGTGAAGTTAAAGGTTTAGTAGGAGGCAGAGGCGGTAAAGGTAAAAGGCTGCTAAATCGCGCAACTCAAACAAGAAGGCAGCCAGGATCCGCTATCAAGCCGCTCACGGTTTATACCCCTGCCATAGATAACGGTTATACCACACGTTCGCCTATAGACGATACGCCTTTTACAGTACATCAATCGAGCGGTGACTGGCAGATTCATAACTACGAGAAGACTTATGCAGGCAGGGTAAACCTTAGGGATGCCATACAGCATTCCCGCAACATACCCGCTGCAAAGATTGTAATGGATTTAGGTGTTGACACGTCCGTAGAATATGCGGAAAAGTTCGGGCTTAAAATAGATCCCGAAGATAAATTCCCTGCACCTATGGCACTCGGCGGATTCACTCATGGTATATCTCCCCTGCAAATGGCTGCGGCATACGGTGCTTTGGCCAACGGTGGGGTATACATTGCACCACATACTTACACAAAGGTAACCGATAATAATGGTGATGTATTATTGGATAATGATTTTGATAAACATGTTGTAGTAAGCAAACAGGTATCGTATATAATGACTGACTTAATGCACTCCGTTGTTACAGGCGGCACCGGCAGATCTGCACAACTGTCTCATATGCCTGTTGCAGGAAAGACAGGAACGACAAGCAACTATAAGGATGCATGGTTCGCAGGATACACACCGTATTACTCCGCTGTGGTCTGGATGGGTTACGACCAGAATGAGGTACTTAAAAAACCTGGCGGCGGTTATGTAACGGGAGGAAACTATCCCGCCAGATTGTGGAAAGATGCTATGGCAAAGGTACACGATGGACTTGACTCAAAAGAATTTGATATGCCCGGCGGTTTAACATGGGATTCTGTATGCGAGGACTCCGGGATGCTTCCCAGCAGCCTGTGCTCACGGGACCCAAGGGGATCAAGGGTCGTAAGGGATGTATTTATCGAGGGAACACAGCCCACGGAACAATGCACGGTACATCAGTCGGCCAGCATAGATGTTACAACCGGTAAGCTTGCAGGGAAATATTGTCCTCCTTGGGATGTTAGAACACGTGTACTCATGCATATCACAGGTAGAAATAAATCTGCAAATACCAGGGACAGTGCATATATAATGCCTACGGAATACTGCAATGTGCATGGATATGCAAACCAGCCGTCACTGCCAGATACGACTGAAAATCCGGATAACGATGATGATAATCCCGACGAGGTCAAACCACCTGATGGTGGAGAAGATCAGCCTGGTGATGATAAAAATCCAGTCACCCCACCTGATAACCCGAACAATCCCACTAACCCAGGCAATTCTGGACATGATGGCGGCAATGCTAGTTCACCTTTAAATAAACCCCAAGGATCACATTAAAAAGAAAAAGAATCGGTTTTAAACCGATTCTTTTTCTTTTTTATACTCATCATCACTGATTACATTTATACCATTATCCTTTAATAGCTTTGCCGTAATACCGTCACCGCAAACCAGTCTTCGGCTGAAATCACCACTGTAGATCCTGCCCACACCACATGACGGACTTTTTGATTTTAATATTGCCGTCCTTATGTCATAAAACTTAGCTATCTTTAACGTCTTTAAAGCTCCTTTTTTAAACCATTCGGTAACATCAATACCTTCTGCATTATACACACTGGCCAGGCCATTTTTTGTTTTAACCTCAGCCGGGCTGCGCGGTGTCATGAGACCGCCAAGCTGTTCCGGGCATACGGGCAGTGCCTTGCCATCCCTCACCAATCTCACAATATCTGGCTCCGTATTTCTCTTGCCGTCATACCTGCATTCAAAACCGGCAAGACATGCACTAACCAAAATCTTTCCTTCACCTTTCATATTCAAAGCTTCACCACCGTGACGCCGTCTCCCCCTTCTCTAAGCATACCCAGCCTGAAAGAGGATACCCTTTTGTTTCTTCTCAGATATTGTTTAACGCCGTTTCTAAGTACCCCCGTTCCCTTACCGTGTATGATCATCACCTCTTTCAAGCCGGACATGTAGGCATCATCCAGGTATATGTCTATATCAGCCAGTGCATCATCCAGGTTCTGACCTCTCACATCTATCTCAGGTGAGATAGTATTTGACCTGCTTAATGTAACCTCGTCCCGTACCTTTTTTTTCTTTTTCTTTTCTGAAACTGTGCTTTCCAAAAGATCCGAGATATCAACGGTGATCTTCATAATCCCTGCCTGCACCTCTGCTTTGTCTCCATCCTTTCTCAACACAATTCCGTTTTGCCCGATTGATTTTATATATACGTCCATACCGGGAATGATGTCCTTGGGAACACTACATGATTCGATATCTTGTTCTTCATCATCTTCATCCGTGCCGAGATTTTTGGTCATTTCCTTGCGCAATCTCTCAATTTCCCTGTCTCTGCTTGAACGGTCATCCAGTTTATTTAAGTCCTTCAATTGCTTTATTATCCTCTTGGCCTCTCTTCTGGTCTCGGCAGCCACCCTGTTTGCCTTGTCCTTAGCCTCATTCAGTATCTCAGACTTCTCTATTCCCAGCCGCTTCTTTTCTTCATCAAGTTCAGCCCTCTTGACATTCATCTCCCTGAGCATTGACTCTGCCTTTTCCTTGTCCTCTTCCGAAGTCACCCTGTTTTTTTCCAGCTCCATGATAAGGTCTTCCATCTTCATTTCGTCTGAGGATATATATGACCTTGCCTTTTCTATAACCCTCTTATCCAGTCCCAGCCTTTCGGATATGAGAAAAGCATTGCTCTTGCCGGGCACGCCTATCATAAGCCTGTATGTAGGCCGCAGGGTATCCACGTCGAACTCCACACTGGCATTTTCCACCCTGTCCGTCTTCAGTGCATATGCCTTTAACTCGCTGTAGTGTGTGGTAGCTATAACCTTTATGCAGCGTCTCCTGAAAAATTCAAGTATACCCAGACCGAGAGCCGCACCCTCGCTGGGGTCTGTTCCCGCACCAAGCTCGTCTAGTAAAACAAGGCTGTTACTCCCCACCCCCTTAATGATCCTGACAATGTTTGAAATATGAGAAGAAAATGTACTCAGCGATTGCTCGATACTCTGTTCATCGCCTATATCGGCAAATATGTTATCATACACCGCAACCTGTGAACCATAACCAGCTGGTATATACAAGCCGGAAAGAGCCATAATTATAAGCAATCCGGCTGTCTTTAAAGAAACCGTTTTGCCGCCGGTGTTCGGCCCCGTTATTACCAATACATCAAAGTCTTTCCCCAACTCTATGTCTACAGGTACAACCTTATCCGATGATATAAGAGGATGCTTAGCTGCAACAATCTTGGTAATGCCATCCTCATTCAGTTCCGGCTTAACCGCATCCATTTTCTGTGCAAGATAGGCCTTAGCAAAAATAAAATCCAATTCTCCAAGGATACCCACGTCTTCCTCCACATCGCTATGCACGTCCCTCAGCTCTTCGCTCAGCTGTTTTAATATCCTCTTTATCTCATCCTTTTCCTTAACCTCAAGCTGCCTTACCTCATTGTTCATCTCGACTATAGGCATCGGTTCAATAAAGAGAGTGGCACCGCTGGCCGACTGGTCATGAACAATCCCACTCACGGTTCCCTTATATTCCTGCTTTACAGGTATTACGAACCTTCCCTCTCTTATTGTAATTATAGGTTCCTGAAGTAATTTTTGGTACCTCGAAGATGTAATCATGGAATTTAATCTGTCTCTTATAGATGAGTTGATACTTTTTATCTTTTTCCTGATGGAGTAAAGCTGGGGACTGGCATCATCATCCATCTCTTCATCAGATATGATCTTTTCCTCTATTTCATTTTTTATATCTTTATATGGGTTAATCCCATCGGCCAGGCCCATCAAAGATTTACATTCCAAATCATCGCTGCTGATGTACTCCTTTAATACGCCGCATGCACCCAGTACGCCGGCTACATGCAAAAGCTGACCCTGGCTTAAATCGGCACCTATCTTCAGGCTGTTTAAAATCCTTCTGATGTCTTCAATCTTCCCCGTATTTGGAAAACCCTTCATGGCTATCATCTTGAGCGCCTCTTCAGTCTCATCCAAGCTGCCCGCCACCATATCCATATTATGCCCGGGAAGCAATGCATCGGCCTTCTCACGGCCCATGGGAGTAAATGTCAGCTCCCTCAGCATGCTTTTAATCTTGCCATATTCCAGCGCGTTTAAATCTTTACCTGAAATATTACACCTCAAATTACGAGTCAACTCCTTTATAGCTTTAAATTTTTTGTCTTGTCAAATGCTATTATAAAATCATTAAGTTCTTTTGTAAGCTCTTCTGTATTTCTTTTTAAACCCTTATTTTCCGCTTGGGCTTTAGAAAAATCATCTTTTGTGGACTCAAGCTCATATTCTGCCTTTCTCAACCTGTCCGCTAAGTTTAATGCCGTCAGGATGGCAAGGTCTTCCCTGCCCAGCTTTATATTCTTTTTATGAACCTCAGCCATCATACCGTTTACTGTTTCAGCTATTTCCTTCATATATTCAATGTCATCATTACTTTTCATTTTATAGTGCTTGTCATTTATCACTACATCTACCCGGTTGGCATTTTCCTCCAACTGTATCATCTCCCATAACTAGCACAAATATTATAACGCAACTTAAGAAATCTCAGTTATTGTCATAATTATAGGTTTCGTTATAAATCCATATTTTCCTCCTATGGGAAAAATAAAAGGCTAAGAAAAATCTCAGCCTCTAACCGAGCCTTTAAAAGATGAAGTAACCTCACTCATTATCTTTTCCATCAATTTATCCACCTCATTTACAGTGAGTGTCCTATCTGCCGCTCGGAAAGTAATGGAAAATGCAGTGCTTTTCTTATTCTCAGGTATTTGTTTACCTCTGTATATATCAAACAGAGCAGCGTTATCTACAAGGTCGCCTCCAGTACTCCTTATGGTCGTCAGCATATCACCCACGCTTACATCCTCATCTACGACAAAAGCGGCATCCCTCTCTATGGAAGGAAAACTGCTTATCGGCTTATATTTTCTTTCAGTTACCGCTTCTTTGAATAATTCCTCCAGATCAATCACAGCCACATATGTTTCCCGGGAAATATCGAATGCATCTGCAACCTCCGGATGTAGCCTCCCGGCATGGCCTATGTCTTTCCCACCTGTCTCAATATCCGCCGATACTCCGGGATGAAGATAAGGCTGCTTCGACCTTGTATAATTCACATCATTTACATTCAGGCCTTCAAGAAGATATTCAATACAGCCCTTTATATCATAAAAATCCGAGTCTTCACCGCATAGCCCTATACATAATTCATATTCCTGTTTTGGCAGCTCTTTAAGAGTCTTATCCATTGCAAAATAAACCGGAGCCATTTCAAACATAAACGGTTTTTTTGCTCCTCTAGACACATTAAGTAACAGGGTCTTAAGCATATCCGGAACCAGAGTTGTACGCATAATGCTCTGGTTTTTGCCTAGGGAATTGTAAATAGGCACGGCCTTTCTCCTGACATCATCTCCAGCTATACCCAATCTGTCTAAATCATCGGGGTCCGCAAATGAGAATGTGTTTATTTCATAAAGCGAAAATGAAGCCAGCAGATTCTTTGCTTTATATTCAAGCATCTGGTCATGAGTCTTTCTTCCCTGAACCATCCTCTTCCCGTCAAGAATGGTTTCAGGTATCCTGTCATAACCGTAGAACCTTACAACCTCTTCCGCAATATCAGCTTCCATATCTATGTCGCCCCGGAAATAAGGAACGCCTATCTCCATGGTCTCGCCATTGTATGATACGTCAAACTCCAGCTTTGTAAGTATACCGGACATTGTCTTAACATCTAAGTCCAATCCCAAAAGCTCATTTATCTTTTGCGGGCGTACGGATATATGCTTATCCGCTGGTAGTTCCTTATAAACATCTACTCTACCGGGCAGCGGCTCGCCACCTTCCAGGTCATGTATTACGGATGCACACCTATCTGCGGCCGGTGGCGCCAAACTGACGGCCAGGCCTTTTTCAAACCTCGAGGATGCCTCCGAGCGCAGCCCCATTGCCTTAGACGTATGCCTTATGTTACTTCCCAGGAAATTAGCGGATTCAATAAACACCCTGCTCGTATCAGCATCAATCTCGGTATTCAGTCCGCCCATAACACCAGCAATCCCTATTGGCCCGGAATCATCGGTGATAAGCAGCATATTGCCGCCAAGCTCTCTCTCCTTATGGTCTAAAGTAACAAGATTCTCTCCTTCTTTTGCAAGCCTAACAACAATGCGACTGCCGCTAACCTTATCCATATCAAATGCATGCAGCGGCTGGCCCATCTCCAGCATCACATAATTGGTTGCGTCCACAATATTATTGATCGGCCGTACGCCGCATTTTATAAGCCTCATCTGTATATCCCACGGCGAATCCTTTATATGGACATTATCAATCACACGGCCCACATACCGGCTGCAAAGGTCATGATCTTTAATCTCTACTGTAACGGGTATTTCACCTGATCCAACCCCTTTCGGCATCTTCCTATCCGGTATTTTAAATTCCTTACCCAGCGTTGCCGCAGTTTCCCGGGCAATACCCAGTATGCTGAGCTCATCCGGACGGTTGGGGGTAATTTCAAACTCTATCACATAATCATCAAGCCCCAGGGCCTTAATGGCATCCTCACCCACCGGCATCTCCGGCAGTATAAGTATACCCTCCCGCATGGGCTCGGGGAAAAGTGACTCATCCATACCCAGCTCACCAGCCGAGCACATCATACCAAAAGATTCTATTCCCCTGAGTTTGCTCTTTCTTATCTTCGATTTCCCAGGCAGATGCGCGCCGGTCTTGGCCACCGGTATATATGCCCCTTCAAACACATTTGTGGCACTCGTTACTATGGTTAAAACCTCGCTGCCCACATCAACCTTACAGACCACCAGGCTGTCCGCATTAGGATGTTTGCTTATCTCAAGGATCTTTCCTATGACCACCTTCTTTATTCCCTCACCCAGGTATGTAAAAGTCTCCACCTTGGTACCTGTCATGGTGAGCCGGTCACATAACTCAGAAACCGATATATCTATATCAACAAATTCTTTTAGCCAACTTATAGGTACAAGCATATCTCATCCTCCTTAAAACTGCTTTATAAATCTCATATCATTTTCAAAGAAAAGCCTGAGGTCATCTATACCGTATTTCAGCATGGCTATCCTGTCCAGCCCCAGGCCGAAAGCAAATCCCGAATACACATCCGGGTCGATTCCGGACATTTTGAGCACCTTGGGATGCACCATCCCGGAGCCCAGTACCTCTATCCATCCTGTGCCCTTGCATACCCTGCAGCCCTTCCCCTTGCAGGCCATGCAAGTAACATCCATCTCGGCGCTGGGTTCGGTAAACGGAAAATAATGCGGCCGGAACTTGGTCTTTGTCTCCTCACCGAAAAGCTGCCGCGCAAACAAGCTCAAAACTCCTTTTAAATCCCCCATGGTAACACCCTTGTCCACCACCAAACCCTCAACCTGATGAAATACCGGTGAGTGGGTAGCATCAATGTCGTCCGCCCTGTATACCCTTCCCGGTACGATTATCCTTATGGGCGGCTGCTGCTTTTCCATCGTCCTCACCTGCACGGGCGATGTATGCGGCCGCAGTTCTATATTGTCATTTATATAAAAAGTATCCTGCAAATCACGCGCGGGATGATCTTTGGGTATATTGAGCGCCTCAAAATTATAATAATCATACTCTATCTCCGGTCCCTCGGCTATGCAAAACCCCAGGCCGGTAAATATCTCAGATATCTCCTCCCTCACTATGGTGAGAGGATGAAGATGCCCAAGGCCAGGCCTCCTGCCCGGAGCAGTGATGTCCACATACTCTTTCTTTAACCTCTCTTGCATTTCCCTGTCTTGTATGCTCTTGAGCATGATACCTATATCATTTTCTATGGCGGCTTTAATCTCATTTATTTTCTCACCCGCCGCTGGCCTCTCCTCTTTGGGCAGCTTGCCAATGCTCTTAAGCTTAGTAGTAATTATTCCCTTTTTGCCCAGATACCTCACACGTACCTCATTCAAGGCTTTGGCATCGCCCGCTGCCTTAATCTCACTTTCCGCTTCCAGCCTTATTTTTTCCAGGTCCATTATATCACGTCCCTCTTAAAATATTATTGCATATAAAAAACGGCCTCTCACCCCATAAGGGACGAAAGGCTCCGCGGTACCACCCTGTTTAGCTAAACAGCTCACTTATAGTATAACGGCCAGGCCGGACAAACCTACTTAATTTCAGCTCATCAACTCCGGGGCGAACTTCGTAAAGAAATCTCAATAAAACCGCTCTCAGTCGCGGCGGCTCCTCCCTGTATGGATAATCTGCCTACTCTTCCCCTTCATAGTATTTGTTTAAGTTTCATTTGTTAATCATTATACCATATTAAAGTCAAATATGAAATGCTAACCCGTATTCATTTTAACTTTATAGCTTCACCACCTTGGTAGCAACATTTTTATTAAATGCATAATCATGCTCCACAAAAATCATGGTGGGCGCGTATTCTTTAATGAGGTCTTCTATCTGTATGCGCGAGTACACATCTATATAATTTAGCGGCTCATCCCAGATGTAAATGTGTGCGCTCTTAGACAGGCTGCGCGCGATTAAAACCTTCTTTTTCTGCCCCTGACTCAAATCCTCCAGATTCTTTGCAAAATCCTCCTCATTCACATCCAGCTTAGAAAGCAGCGTCCGGAATATGGTCTCATATATGCCCTCATTTAATATAAAATCGCTAAAACTACCTTTAAGAAAGGAGGTATCCTGCGGAACATACGATATAATAAGGTTGTTCCCAATATTGACCTTCCCTCTGTAATCAATATTCTCGCCCATCAGTATCTTTAATATTGTAGATTTGCCGGAACCGTTCCTCCCTCTCAGCGCCAATCTGTCCCCCTTATTAACCGTAAAACTTATATTATTAAGCACCTTTCTCGCGCCATAACTCATACCAAGGTCTTCTACGCTTATAAGTGTGTCTTTATGATAATCCGCGGGGACAATCTTGAGATCATCATAGTCCTCTATGTTTTTAAGGAGTTTCTTCTTCTCATCCATGGACTCTTTCTTGCGGCGTTCTATGGATTTTGCCCGTTTCATCATTTTAGCCGACTTGTGGCCTATATATCCTCTGTCGCCCGCATGGCCGCCGATTTTGGATTTCTCAACCATGTTGCTCCAGCCTGCCGTGCGCTTAAAAGCACCCTCCAGCTCAACTATCTCCTTTTTCAGTTTTTTGTTCTTAGCAATCTCATAATTATCCTGCCTGTCTTTGTCATCCTGCCAACTGGAGAAATTCCCTTTTTGAATCTCTACATTATTTTTATTAATAGATAATATGTGGTCAACCGTGCCGTCAAGGAAATGCCTGTCATGGGATACCAGTATAAAACCCTTCTTGCTGTTTAAATAACGCGCAACACAGTCCCTTCCCTCCATATCTAGATGATTCGTAGGTTCGTCAATAAGGAGGAAATTATGCTTTTTCAAAAACAGCGCGGCAATCATAACCTTGGTTCTCTCCCCATTGCTCAGCGTGCCCATTGGACGGTCTAAAACACCGACGTTCAAATCCAGTTTCCTTATTTCCCTTTCTATAAGCTCGTCTATGATAAAACCGTCGTTTTCCATGTATAAATTAAGAATATCCCCGTACAGCTTTAGGGAGCTTGCCGTGCTTTTTGCCAGACATTGATTCATCTCATCTTCCCACTTATCAAAGGGTGCTATTATACTCCTCACTGTTTCAATCGTGCCTTTATCTCTTTCTGCTTCAAATGGGAAATAGTCAAAACTAACGGATGCGTTAATTTTTCCTCCATAATCATAATCTCCCATAAACAGCCGCAAAAGCGTGGTCTTCCCCCTGCCGTTTCGCCCGATAAAACCCAGTTTCCAGCCGGTGTCTATATCAAATGACACGTTCTCAAAGATGTTTTCATAGCTTCCTTCGTATCCGAATGTTAAATTGTTTACCCTGATTAAAGACATAAAAAAATCCCTCCTATTAAGAGAGGAAACAATAATAATTATATTATACTGAATTAAACTAAAGGTGTCAAATATATAGAACTTTGCTATAATTAAAACTCATTGTATTATTATGTTTGCCGGCCTCTTTGGTGCCATCACGCATATAAAAGGTTCCACAAACGCAGGCTGCCGTATGCGTACCCTGTAAGTTCATGGAACCCTATAGCAAACTATGACCTCACTAAGACCTCATCAAAATAAGGCAAGACCTCATCTTTAATTTTCTTAAGGAATTTTATATTGCAGGGACTTTTACCACATAGCTTTTTATTTAATACACCCTCGGAATATTTATATCCCTGAAGGGCATATCTTTTTGCCCCCGAGAGCCATACGCCGATTTCCTTAAAATCGTCTTCACTCAATAACTTTTCATGCACCGTCGTCCGAAATTCATTTGAAATACCACAGTCCATTATAATACTCACAGATTCTTTAACTCTGGCTATATCGTCGCTGTTGTTTACAAACAAACCATACTTTTGGATAGGGGCCTTTATATCCATGGCTATGTAGTCCAGCAAGCCATCATCTAATAATTCCGTTACCACGGACGGCCTGGCCCCGTTGGTATCCAGCTTAACCTTAAACCTCTTGGCCTTTATCTTGACAATGAAATCCAAAAGACCGGGCCACAGCGTGGGCTCACCACCGGTTATGCACACACCGTCTATCAGCCCTTCCCTCTTATCGAGATACTTAAGTATATCATCTTCGGTTATAGTCCCCTTGATCGACGTTATTAGCGAACTATTGTGGCAATAAGGACACGCAAAATTACATCCTGATATAAATACAGTGGCAGCAACATTGCCGGGAAAATCCGCCACGGAAAAAGGCATCAGGTCATAGATCATACTACAAATTCCTTTCTGTCTGCAAACTCCTGGCGTTTACCTTTATTCCAACACTTCACCGGCCGGTAGTAGCCCACAACCCTGCTGTAAACCTCGGCCTCCTTACCGCAGTACGGACAGGTGAAATGCTCACCTGCTATATATCCATGATCGGCACATACTGAAAACGTCGGCGTTATGGTGTAATAGGGCAGATGGTAATTCTCCGCGATCTTTCTCACCAGAGCCTTGCATGTATCCGAATCATACATCCTCTCCCCCAGAAATCCATGCAGCACCGTACCGCCTGTGTATCTGCACTGAAGATCGTCCTGCAGGTCAAGAGCCGTAAATATATCTTTTGTAAAATCTACGGGCAGCTGAGTAGAGTTGGTATAGTAAGGCTCGTCTGTTCCGCAGGTTATTATATCACCAAACAGCTCCTGGTCCTTTTTGGCCAGCCTGTAGGTAGCACCCTCCGCAGGCGATGCCTCCAGATTGTAGAGTATACCGCTCTCCTCTTGATAGGTAACCATCTTATCCCTCATATAGTCCATAACCTTAAGTGCAAAATTCCTTCCTTTTTCAGATGAAATTCCCACACCCATGAAGTTTAATAAGGCCTCATTCATACCTACAAGCCCTATCGTATTGAAATGATTCTGCCAATAAGCTCCAAACCGTTCATATACATTCCTCAGATAAAATTTAGCGTAAGGATACAGACCTTGCTTGGTCATCCTTTCCAACACCTCACGCTTTATATCCAGGCTGGTCTTCGCGGTATCCATAAGTTTTCCTACCCTGCCTAAAAAATCATCCTCAGAACGTGAAAGGTAACCTATCCTCGGCATATCTATGGTCACCACACCAATGGACCCGGTAAGGGGATTCGCCCCGAACAAACCGCCGCCCCTCTTCCTAAGTACCCTGTTATCCAGGCGAAGCCTGCAACACATACTTCTCACGTCGTCCGGGCTCATGTCGCTGTTCACAAAATTAGAGAAATAAGGAAGACCGTATTTGGCTGTCATCTCCATAACCTTGTCTATCACCGGATTATCCCAGTCAAAGTCCTTGGTGATGTTGTATGTAGGTATAGGGAAAGTAAAGATTCTTCCTTTGGCATCCCCCTCCATCATAACCTCGGCAAATGCCTTGTTAATCATGTCCATCTCCGGCTGAAACTCCCCATATGTCCTGTCCATCATCTTCCCAGCGATGATCACGGGTTCACCCGCCAATATCTTAGGTGGATTTAAATCCATTGTAATATTGACAAAAGGAGTCTGAAAACCGACCCGGGTAGGTACGTTAAGATTAAATATGAATTCCTGCATAGCCTGCTTTACATCGGCATAATCAAGTTTATCATAATATATAAAAGGTGCCAGGCATGTATCAAAGTTAGAAAAAGCTTGTGCCCCTGCTGCCTCCCCTTGAAGGGTATAAAAAAAGTTCACTATCTGCCCCAAAGCTGTCCTGAAATGTTTTGGCGGACGGCTTGCAACCTTGCCGGCAACACCGGTAAACCCGCTTACCAACAAGTCCTTTAAGTCCCAGCCGCAGCAATAAGCAGACAGCAGCCCCAGATCATGTATGTGAAAATCCCCATTCACATGGGCGTCCCTTACCTCTTTGGGGTATATCTTGTTAAGCCAGTATCTAGCAGTTACGGAGGATGAAATGTGGTTATTCAGCCCTTGCAGGGAGTAGTCCATGTTGCTGTTTTCGTTTACCCTCCAGTCAGACTTTTCTATGTACTGGTCAACTAATTTCTCAATATCCAGAAATAAATTTTTGATATCCCTTATGTCCTGATGCTGCTTACGATAAAGTATGTAAGCCTTAGCTGTCTTGGCGTGCCCATTCTCTATGAGTACTTTTTCCACTATATCCTGTATATCTTCCACAGATGGACTTACATCCGCGAATCTTCTTGTCAGGATCTCCGTGACCTCTCTAGTAAGATACTCGGCCGTTTCCTTATCGTCCCCGCCCACAGCCTTGGCAGCCGCAAAAATTGCGTTTTCTATCTTGCCGGCGTCATAATCCTGAAGGCTTCCGTCTCTCTTTATTACCTGTGTAAACATGTGCATACCCCCATATATTGTGTAGTAGTGTAATATTTACCCATATATATTCTATACCCACGGTCAATTTTTTTCAAGACAGATAAAAAAAGAGGGCGCTAAGCCCTAAAAAGCAAAATTATATATTAATATTCCCGCCCCGACTACCAGGCAGTATATGGAGAAATATGAAAGTTTACCTTTTTTTACAACCTTATTCAGTAAATAAAGAAACAAAAGACCGCTTACAAAAGATGTAACCATTCCAACGACCATAGGAGCTATCTCTAAGCTTGTACCTGCAACATCCCTTAACTCCAGAAGAAGCGCGCCCAGTATAGCCGGAATAGATAATATAAATGAAAATTTAAATGCCCATTCCCTTTTTAGTCCCCTGAAAAGAGAACTTGCCATGGTAAATCCCGACCGTGATATACCCGGTATAACTGCAATTCCTTGAAATATACCTATTGTAAGAGCATCCGCAGGCGACATGTCCCTTAACTTTTTATCTCCAGTATTATACATATCACTTAAATATAATGCAGCTGCTGTTATTAATAGCATGAAACCTACAAGCACAATATTGTTAAACAATGTATCGGTATAGTTATTTAATATAAGACCAATCAAACCTGTAGGAATAGAAGCAATTATAATAAACAGGGCCAGTCTCTCCTCCTGATCAACTCTCCTTTTTCTATTTTTCCTAGAAAAAAGTCTTCCGATAATTTTAAAACACCCGGATATCAGTTCAATAACTTCTTCCCTGAAATATATAAAAACAGCCAGTAATGTTCCCACATGCAGTACGACATCAAACAGGAGGTTATCCTGAGTAAGTCCGAAAAGTGTTTGAAAAATTATAAGGTGCCCCGAACTGCTCACAGGTAAAAATTCAGTTGCACCCTGTACCAGGCCCAAAATAAATGCCTGAATAGTACTCATTATGCATCTTCCTTTCATAAGGAGAAGTGTTTTCCATTATTATATGCTGCAATTTATTATTCTTTTCTCCGTAATAACATAATCCATTTTTACATCATGACTCTCTTCGGCAACCGGGTGTATTTGCATTTCAAATGCCAGGCCGACCTTGCAAGCATTCACATCCTTTAAAAGCCTGTCGTAGTAACCCCCGCCGTAACCTATGCGATAGCCCCTCGCGTCAAATACTACACCAGGCACAACCACCAGGTCAAGTTCCTGCGCAGCGACTGATCTATTGATATCATATACAGGCTCCCTTATTCCCTTAAATCCTGCCATAATATCACTTTTTAGGTCTTTGATCTCAATTAAGGAGAGCCTGTGCTCATCAGGAATGGTAAGGGGCAGCACTATTTTCTTACCTTTTTCCAGTGCCTTTTCTACTAACGGTGTTGTCATGACCTCCCTCTTGTAATCCATATAGACCATTATGAGTTCGGCCGATGCATAGGCTGGAAAATCCTCCAGCTTTTCTACTATGCTGCGGCTCATACGATCTACATCTTCATCAGACAAAGCATTTCTCATGGTTAGCACCTGGTATCTAAGCTTCTTTTTATCCATAATAATGCCTCCTTTGCCCTACGTGTAGCGTTGTCACTTTATTTATATTATAAACTACAACCAAAGAAAAAGCACCGGATTATTAATAGTCAATGAGATTAAAACATCTCGTTCAAAATTATAATATAAATCTAAGTATGAAAAGTACTGCAAAAACATACATTATAGGACTTACTTCTTTACCTTTTCCCATTACAAGCTTAACCAACGGGTAAAAAATAAAACCTGCAGCTAAGCCGTTGGCAATGCTATAACTGAACGGCATCATGACGATGGTCATAAATGCCGGAAAGGCTTCGCTGAAATCGTCGAAATTTATGCTCATTATAGGGGACATCATAAGCACACCCACTATAATGAGTGCGGGAGCAGTCGCCTGAGTAGGGACCAATCCTACTATGGGAGCAAAGAACAAAGATATCAGAAAAAGCAGTGAAACAACGACCGACGTAAGTCCCGTCCTCCCGCCTTCACTTATACCCGCGGAGCTTTCCACAAACGTAGTGGTGTTGCTTGTGCCGAGCAAGGCACCTATAGATGTTGCCGTTGCATCAGCAAACAGCGCCCTCTCCATTTTTGTTGGAAACATGCCCTTACTTTTAGGAATCTTGGGGTTTTCTTCCAAAACCCCTGTTTTTTCACTTACACCTATAAAAGTACCTATGGTATCAAACATGTCCGAAAGAATAAAGGCAATAAGTACAGTGGTAAGTCCCATAAACACTTGACCCACGGTACTTCCAGGGGTTAATCTGACAAGTTCTCCAAAATTCAATTTAAACAATGTGGGAGACAAACTAGGCGGCTTGGCAAAAAAGCTGAAGTTCTGCGGTATGGTGGTAACCCCCATTGGTATACCTATCAATGTTGTTGCAATTATACCAAGAAGCATGGAGCCTTTTACATTAAGTACCATCAAAACGGCGGTTATTATAAGACCGATAACCGCAAGCAGCGTTCCTGCAGATTTAAATGAGCCCATTGTAACCAGTGTATCCGGATTCCCTACTATAATGCCAGAATTGATGAATCCTACCAGGGCAATAAAAAGTCCGATGCCTGCACCGATAGCCTTTTTCAGCGACTCGGGAATTGCATTCACAATCATCATCCGCAGGCTGGTTGCCGTTATTAATATATTGATTATACCGCTTATAAATACGATAGCCAAAGCTGCTTGCCATGAATAATGAAGTGTAAGCACGACGGTAAAAGTAAAAAATGCATTCATACCCATTCCCGGTCCAAGAGCAAACGGAGCATTGGCAAAAAGGCCCATTATGAGTGTCGCTATAACAGAAGCAATAATTGTTGCTACAAAGACAGCTCCAACCACCGGGTCATTGGCCACATTCAGTCCGGCATTGATTGCATCGGCTCCTAATAAACCTTTCGTATTCATTCCTGCCTGCATGAGTATATTAGGATTTACAAATATTATATACGCCATGGTCACAAATGTAGTAATGCCTGATATAACCTCGGTTTTTACATCCGTTCCGTATTCTTTCAGGTAAAAATATCTGTCAAGAAAACCACGTTGCTGATCGTTATTATTAGTCTTCATTTCATCACCTTCTGTAATATAATTTTGTATGTACAGGACAACTGGAAAATAGCATCTCCTTATCTGAGTATTTTAAATGTCGTTATCTGTAACAATGTGCAGAAAAAACATATATCTAATATACCACCCCTGCAGCCATTTGTACAGGTTTTGTTGTCCTTGTGCAGCCAAACACTCCCTTTCTCTATTTTTGGGTGATATAGAAATCCTTATTCAAATCATTTATGGCTGGCAGTCTACCTGACGACAACAAAAGCTGACCCTGCATGGTTATAATAGCCATGCAGGATCAGCCGGGGATGCAATTACTAAATTAACGCCTGCCGATTCTCTGTTTCTTATCTATACTTTTTTCACCGGCAAGTAACCCTTAACTCATTCACCTTCATATAACGGGAATCTGCTTGTGATACCTGCCACCCTGTTTTTTATCTCATCTATATTATAGTTACCCTTAATCACAGTGGCGATTATATCCGCTATCTCATCCATCTCTCCCGTACCGAAACCCCTGGTGGTCGTAGCCGGGGTTCCCAGCCTTATACCGCTTGTTGTATTGGGCCCTTTAGGGTCATCGGGAATGGTGTTCTTATTAACCGTTATGTTTATTTCCTCCAGTTTCTTTTCGATATCCTTACCGCTCACGTCATTCTTTCTCAAGTCTACAAGCATGAGGTGATTGTCCGTGCCTCCGGATACAAGGTCTATATCCCTCTTTAACAGACCGTCCGCGAGGGCCTGGGCATTTTCTATAATTCTCCCCTGGTATATCTTAAAGTCGTCGGACAGGGCTTCTTTAAAGCACACCGCTTTTGCTGCAATTATATGCATTAGCGGGCCGCCTTGGGTCCCTGGAAAAATAGCCTTGTCTATTTTCTTACCAAGCTCCTCCTTGCAGAGTATAGATCCACCCCTTGGCCCTCTCAGTGTCTTATGAGTGGTGGTTGTCACCACATCGGCATAGGGAACGGGGCTCATGTGGTATCCGGTGGCTACCAGGCCGGCAATATGGGCCATGTCGACCATGAGATAAGCATCCACACTATCAGCAATTTCTTTTATACGCTTAAAATCTATTTCTCTCGGATATGCACTCGCCCCGGCAACAATCAGTTTAGGCCTGGCCTGGTCGGCAACCCTTGCCATCTCGTCATAATCAATCCTGCCTGTAGCGGGGCTTACTCCATAAGGCACAAAATTAAAATATTTCCCCGATATGTTAACTGGGCTTCCATGGGTGAGGTGGCCACCATGGGAAAGATTCATCCCCATCACAGTATCTCCTGGTTTTAAAAGAGCAAAATATACGGCTATATTGGCCTGAGCACCCGAGTGAGGCTGTACATTGGCATGCTCGGCATTAAAAAGTTTTTTCAATCTTTCCCTCGCCAAATCTTCAATTTCATCCACAAATCTGCAACCACCGTAATACCTCTTTCCGGGATAGCCCTCCGCATACTTATTTGTGGGGACCGTACCCATAGCAGCCATAACGGCAGGACTGACAAAATTTTCTGAGGCAATGAGTTCTATGGTATTCCTCTGGCGTCCGAGCTCCCTCTTTATACTTGCCGTAACCTCAGGATCAACCTTCTCAATTGTCTTAAGTTCCATAACAAACATCTCCTTATTGATAAAATAGTACTAATTCAGCGTATACCTTTATATTCTCTATAAACCGCTTATTTCCTTCAATAAACTGACTGTTTCTTCAACCCTTTCTCTCTTTCTCCCATCAGCCTGACTCTTATTTGATTGAGCTAAGCTCATATCCATTACTACCTACTGCCACAAGCCCAACTACATAACCTAAAAATCCATTTATCAAATCGATACTACCATCCAATCTTAATCGCCTAATCGGATTGAATACTGCACTTCACAGATCAAAACCATACTTCTCAAATATGGATCTTGCCTTACTGGAATGCAAAAATTTTGTAAATGCCTGGGCCTCTTTTTTCTCTTCACTACCCTTTACGATAGCAGAAAAATATAAGATCTTTTCATAAGAATCTCCCGGTGCCACATCAGATATCTTGACTTTATCCGACACCATAGCATCTGTTTTATATACAACTCCCGCACGCGCGCTGCCATCCTCCACATACTTCAATACCTGTTTCACATCCTTGCCATAAACCATTCTTTCTTTCATATCATCCCAATTCCCAAGATTAGTAAATACCTCTTTAGCATACCTCCCTGCAGCCACACTCTCTGGATCACCTATGGCAGTATATCTAATATCTTTGGGAAGCTCTTCAAAATTCACCATCTCTCTTCTCTTGCCCACAATCAGCACCAACCTGTTGCCCGCTACTTCAGAGATACTTTCTTCGTCAATACATCCTTTTTTCTTCAGCGTATCCATCCCCTTGCGGCCGGCCGATATTAAAACATCCTTAGGATCACCCTGTTCTATCTGTTTAATAATGTCTCCGGATGACGCATATTTTGCAGTAACATCGGCATTAGTATCCTCATCTGTGAATGCCGTAATAATTTCATCCATTGCATCCTGCATGCTGACTGCACACGATATATTTATCTTTTCTTTCTCTTTAGGTGCACATCCAAATACAAAAGCTAAGATCATAAATGTCAATAACAATATTGAAATTTTTTTCACAAAAAGGCCCCCTCATGTTAAGCTCGTGAAGTATAGCCCCTTGCCTTAAAGCAACCCAATTCCTTTTCTGTTGCATAACATCATGACCGGCATTTTCTTTGATATATGCCGCTTAACCACCGATTATGTTCATCATTGCCTCCACCCTGTCGTACCTTGATGAATACACAATTAATAACCCAAATCCTCACCGACAAGCACAACATCAAAGTCAGTAAAGTCCGGTTTCCTCTCAATAATTGTTGTTATCTTGCATATGCGATCCGTCGTTTTGCAATCACCACATGTTCCCGTATAATTACATGAATTTTTTTTATTAAGTCTTATTGAATTAAGCGGAGCAGCCACATTCCTGACTCTTTTTATCCCGTCTTCTATGTTCTCGGCAATCTTATTCACACCTGCTACAACAATAACTTTTTTGGGTCCAAACATCATAGACGCCGCACGATTGCCACACCCATCTATATTGACAAGCACCCCGGATAGAGTAATAGCATTGGTACTTGAAAGAAATATATCCGATGTAAGCTGGGCACGCCTTATCTCCAAAGACTCTTCAGGTGTAAGCCCATCCTGCCAATGGTCAAATACCACATTGCCTCTTGCTTTGAGCTCCTCAATGACTCCAATACTCCTGACTGTAACGGAACCTCCGACTCCAACACTCATATCAGTCGATATCATATCTAATATAGTATCCTTTGCCTCCTTGGCAGTTTGTACAAAAACTGCATTAAAACCATGTTCTTTTAAATTTCTTATGGTCTTTTCCGTTCTCACTTTATAATATGAGCCTTTTACATCACGCATAGTTACCCCCCCCTTTTTTTCAATATTAATACAGAAGTTAATATATATTTCGACTTAATCCATAAAAATCCTTTTTTATTGGTAAAATACCCGATACCATACAAAAAAGAAAGCATGAAAATCAAACGATTCTCATGCTACCCATCATACCGAGCTATTAGTTTGTTATTACTCTAAAGAAATGCTTCTCCATTTATCTGTCCTGTATTCTTTATATGAAATAATAAAGTTTGCCAGCCAGCCGACCGGTACCGCCATCCATACCATAGAAATCCCAAAACGCGGTGCTAATATAACCGCCATACTGACCCTTATGGCCAGGTTAACCAAATTGGCTATGGTAAACATCTTCATATCACCGGCACCGCGGAGAAGACCATCCGTTACCATCTTCAGCCCTATAATAACGAAGAACCAACCCATGAATTTCAGGTAAGATGAGCCGGTCTGCAGAGCAAGCTTCGTACCATTATCACCCAGGAAAGATAAAACGATGTCTGAATGAAAGAACTCCAGAAGCACACAAATCAAAACAGCAAAGAACGCAATTATACCATTAGCGGCATAATAACCTTTTTGCACACGATCATATTTCCCTGCTCCTATATTTTGCGCAACATAAGCAGAAATAGCATTGCCCATAGCCATCATGGGCACAACACAAAAGCTTTCAACACGCATTGCAGCTGAAAAACCCGCCAGCATCTCCGCTCCGAATTTATTTACAACAGACTGAACAAACAGCATTCCGATCGAAACAGTGGACTGCTGCAAGATAGACGGCAGCGCAATCTTAGTCATTTCTCTTAATTCAACCGTATCAAACAACTTCGGCTTATCGGATGGAAATGCGGTCATCTCCTTCATAAAAATTACAAAGGAAATAACAGCAGAAATTCCCTGCGCAATCAAGGTTGCCCATGCAACACCTGCAACGCCCATATGCAAGGAACGGACCATATATACATCCAGGAAAATATTTAAAACCGATGAAAATATTAACAGATATAATGGCGTACGCGATTGACCAATAGAATTGAACATAGCAGAAAGCACATTATACATAAAAAGAAAAGGAAGTCCCAAAAAATATATCTTTAAATATACTGTTGCCATATCCAAAACGTCACTCGGTGTATTCAGAAGCTGCATTATCCTTCTTCCCGTCAAAAGTCCAAAACCACCTAATAATAAACTGAGTATCAAAAAGGAAATCAAAGCAGTACTGACAGATTGCTTCATTTTTTTATAATCCCTGGCGCCAAAATAACGGCTAGTAACAACCGAGGCCCCGACACCGCCGCCGATTGCAATGCTAATAAACACAGTCGTAAAAGCATAACAGGCACCAACGGCAGCTAAAGCATTTTCACTAACAAACCGACCAACCACAATCGAATCAACCATTGTATAAAACTGTTGAAACATGTTACCAATTATCATAGGTAGAGCAAAAACCAGCAGTCCCTTTAATGGATTATCATGTATTAAATATTCCTTCTCCATATAATTCCTCTCTTCAATATTAAGGCTCAACAATAGCATCAATTAAAATATAGTAACAATAAAATATAGTAACAATAAAATATAGTAACAATAAAATACTGTACAATATCAAATACTTATTCGTCATTCACGATGTATACATGCTATACATTCATTTTATTTAGCGCCTCCTCAAATTTACGTAGAAAACTCAAAAGAAATTGCAACTGATTTGTACTTGCATCAGATAATATCTCGGCAATCATGTCATCATACCCCTCATGCGCACTTTCATGATTGGCCGAGGCAATTTTACCCTTGGGCGTTAACCTGAGAACAACTTTTTTATTACTATCGGGACTGGCATCTTTGACAACCATTTGCTTACGTTCCAACCGCTTTGCAGTTTGAGACGCAGCCCCACGGGTTATTTTGAGATGACGGGCGATTCCGGAAATATGCAAATTTGGATTTTCCTCAATACACCGCAGCATATGAATCTCCGAATGATATAACTGTGTATCGGTACCAAATGTCCGCGCCTTACTGTCATTCTCATAAAATTCGCTAATTGCATCAAGTAAAAGCTTACAGATTTCATCTATAATTCTTTTCATACAAATATTGTATAGCTAATATACATAGATGTCAATAAAAAATCGTGGATGTGTCGGAGCCGTACACGAGCTTAAGCACATCCGCATTAAGTTTACAGCCTTTATTTAACATTTCTTACTCTGAATTGGCCTCTGCATACTCAATCCCGCTTTTTATGACGAGCTAACATACCATTATCATTTACTAGCATCACCAACTACTTTGATTTTCACCTTGGTTGTATCACCTGGTGCATATGATAACGGAGTTTCAGAAATCTCAACAACTTGTATAGTATCCGAAAGAGCACCCGCGCTTACAGCGTGATTAGTTGCCAGCTTAGTAGCATCGGCCAATGCCTCTTGTCTAGGGACATCAACATATGGATAGATTTTCTCAAATTCACCACCAATTTGTGCTATTGTGGCACCAATTGCATTGGCTACCCCGCCATACTCATTAGTATAAACTTCAGAAACACCAATTAATTCCTTTGGCGAAATGATAGATCCACCGCCAACTAAAATCAGATTTACATTCTCAGAACTGGTTTTCATCAGATCGATTCCATCTTCTATGATTTTTTTAATAGCAGCTAAAGCTTGCCGTGCATCAGTTTCAGAAATATCTGCCACCAATTTTGGATCACCCAGTTTCGTTAAACCCAATTTAACGACAATATCTGTCGCAGTAACTACATCTCCGCCAAAAATCTTAGCTTTCTCAGTAATCGCATAACCAACACTATCCGGGCCAACTGTAACTGTCCCATCGGAGGCTTTATGTACAATACTACCACCGCCTAATCCAATAGACAAAATATCAGGCATTCTAAAATTAGTCTCGACGCCACCAACGATCACGGACTTAGACGATTCACGTGGAAACCCGTTAACTAACGCACCAATGTCAGAAGTAGTTCCTCCAATATCTAAAACTAACGCATTTTTCTTACCTGAAAGATAAGCTGCTCCCCGGATACTATTTGTTGGGCCGCTTCCAATTGTCAATATAGGATATTTTTCTGCATAATCTAATGCCATTAGGGTACCATTATTTTGGCATAAATACTGTTTAGCCGCAGTGATTTTTTCTGCTCGTAGAGCTTTTGAAAATCCGTCCGTTACTTTTCTTATTACTTTAAACAACGCAGTATTTAATATCGTAGCATTTTCTCTGCCAATTAGACCTACTGAGCCAATATCAGCTGATTTTGAGGTTGGAAAATCCTCTCCCAAAACTTCATGTATAAGTCCTATCGTGCGCTCTTCTTGATCATCATTTATTGAAGAAAAAACAGCAACTACAGCAACGCCGTCAACCTTGCCTTTCCAATTTTTTAAAACCTCACGGATCTCCCCTTCATCAAACTTAGATAATGGATCTCCATTAAATTCATAGCCGCCATGAACCAGAGAGTATGTGCCGGACAAAGTCTCAACGACATCCTCAGGCCATTCAGTATATGGAATGATTGATGCAGTGGCAGGGTAACCAATCCTAAGCACACCTACTTTTCCTAAACTCTTTCTTTCAACGATTGCATTCGTAGCTTGGGTGGTCCCCAACATGGCCTGATCAATTTTATTAGGCTCGACCTTGCTGTTTTGAATAACTGTATGAATAGCATTACTGATCCCACTTTGAATATCTTTAGTAGTATGAGTTTTAGCGTAGGAAACTACTTCCTGCTTTTCATTTAAAATAACTGCATCTGTGTTCGTCCCACCAACATCTATACCTAATTTATACATTGATTATTGCACCTCTCCTTTCTTCCCCTGATAATCAGCATATCTTTCTTCGATTGGAATATAGTCCACATCATATTTAAAATAACGTGGCCCTACTAATTTGATACCTGCAGGTGTACGCCATTTCTCATTTGCCGGCAAACCAATCACATGTACTCTTTTACCATAGCGTGCCTCTTCGTTAGTAACAGGTTGCAAAGTATCTGTGTCGATCATCATGATCAAATCAGGTGCTGTTGCGAGCACTTGATCATTAACCCTCATAATAATATTTTCATTTTGAAATGAGATTTTTCCCTCTAAACCATCGTCTTCATCCAAGCCTTGAATTGTAGTCGTACCATAATTAAAACCGCCTTCAGTCACATGCGAAATGTCAACTATTTTACCGCTCATTAATCTAAATCCATTAGTATATTCCAGTAATTTGTTTAAGGCTTCTTTTGTGGATTTAAAGTCTTTTGCATGTTGTATAAGCTTACCTATATTCTGGCAAAAGGTAATGATATTAACAACCCCTGCTTCTCTTAATTCTTTAGCAGTCATTGCATCACTCGCACTGGTGGAAGAGGCTCCCATTTGAACGGTAATATTTCGTCCAATTTTCTCAGCCCAGACTGAATCAACTGTATTAACTAAACTTGTATTACCTCGTTCATCTGTCAAAACCATTGGAGTTACCTGATGACCAGCCAGAACAAATGTTGACATTTGTAATTCTGGGAAAGCACGTCCCATCCCGTCAACATCTAAGACCGGTAAATTCATTTTAGCTGCTGCAACGATCGGCATCATAGAATTAATCCCACCCGCTTCAACTGGAAATGTCCCATAAATTTTCTTACCACAATATTTCTCAAACATCTCAAATGAACGTTCAAATTCAGAGCCATTGGGGAACTTTTCCATTGATACTGCCGGTGCACCGATCATCGATGCTGAAACAAAAAATGCATCATCCGCAGCTTCACTAGGTGACATTAATGTCACTGGGCCATGCTCTTTAACGGCAGATATCGCCATCATCTTTCCAATATAAGGATTCCCTCCACCGCCGGATCCTAGTAATGCTGCTCCAGTTGCGATTTGTTTAATCTCCTCAACACCTATTTGACGACTCATAATTTATAATTCCTCCTTATTGATTTCTTTGCATCTTGTTTCAACTTCAAAAGCTGTCTTCTTTTTATCAAATAATTTCATACCCACATAGTAGATAATACCTGAAAAGACCAAAACATTGATCGATTGGATTCCCCATTTAATCACATAACCCAACGCAACGCTTGTCACCCAGGTAACAATAGTGACTACCGGAAATTTTTCTGCCTCCTCGGGCAGTTTACCATGGGCTCTGCTTTCATCTAAAACCTTTCTGCTTCGTTTTAAGATCCAATAATCTACAAACATGATTGATGCAACAGGAGGAAAAACTGCACCTAAGACAGTCAAGAAAGAGGAAAACTTATCTATTACACCGATAACAGATAAGAAAGTTCCAATACAACCGGATATAATCGTTACCCAAGCACGATTAAAATTAACATGAAATACCTGTTTAAAAAAATTGACCGCATCAAGACTAGCCGAATAAAGATTCAAATCATTGACCTTCACACTTGATAAAATAACCAACGCAATGCCTAATAAGCCTGTTAACTGATAAATAATAGGCATAATGTCAGGAGTGCCAATCGCGTGAGCCATTAAGACCCCAATCACATTTACACCTAGTTCTCCAACGATTGTACCGATCACAGAAACCCAAAAAACATCGATCCCGTTCTTTGTACGCCGGGTGATATCCGGCATGATGATTGCGCCAACAATAAAATTACCGGTCACCATCGTTATACCCGCACTTAATGTCATTGCCGGTCCTGGAGAAACCATCGTTATTAAGCTCGTTAAGGTGTGGCCTTTAAGCATGTTATGTGTAGCAATAGCCATCACAACTATAAAAGCCGGAACTGAAATATTGGTTGTCCAACTTAATCCTTCGAATCCAAAGATAACCGAGAATGTAACCACTAACCCGGTAATTACTGCAACTAACTGAAAGCTAGGGTTTCCGGGCAAGAGAGAGACAATACCTTGCGCAAAAACCGAATTTTGAATTCCAAACCATCCGATCAAACTAATGGCAAATGTTAATCCAACTACAGCAGAACCTATAGTTCCAAACCCAGCCCATTTTGAAAGTAGACTGGTTGCTAAACCCTCACGTTGGCCAGCCAAACCTAAACCAAAACCGATAAACTGTAAAATAACACTTCCGAATAACGTCGATAGAACAGCATTTCGAAAGGTCATTCCAAAACCTAATTCAGCGCCTAGCATAAACTGACTAAGAGCAACAAAACCTCCGATTTGGACCATTAAAACCTTCCACATTGGATCTCGCTTATCAACCGGCACTCTTCCAGTTGAATAATCATCAAAAACCTCTGTTTCTTTTGACATAATTCTCACGGCCTTCTAAGATCAAAATATAAGAGCTGAGCTTTAATATATATATGTATGTATAAATACACATTTTAGTTGTTTATTTAATGAATGTCAAGGGTAGATTTAGGCCACATGTCTTATCTTATGCATAAATTTATTGTATTTATATTAGAGAAAATTTAACGCTCCAATTCTGATTTATACTACATGTACTGATACATCCTGATGTACAAAGGTTTCGAAGCATAAAAAAATGATAACAAATATGCAACCAAAGTTACACATTTGTTATCATTTTTAAAATTATAATCCCAAAACTCCACTAAACCGTCCTGGTGCTGGCAGGGCAGCTTATTTTAACCTGGTTAACTCCGCATCTAGAGTAATCTCAGTGACTTATAGATATAATTATATTCCCGGTAGTCAGACTACTCTGCATAAAACTTAAGGTAGGAATAAAATTCACTACGTATGGCTTAGAGGTTAGCATAATAAAAAAACACTAACCCCTGAAAATCCTATTTTAATGGAGCTGATGGAGGGATTCGGACCCTCGACCTACTGATTACGAATCAGTCACTCTGCCAACTGAGCTACATCAGCTTATATACTTTGAATCAAAACAAGTAAGTAAATTATAATCTTAAATTAAATATAAAATGGCGACCCGAAAGGGGTTCGAACCCTTGACCTCTAGCGTGACAGGCTAGCGTTCTAAACCAACTGAACTACCGGGCCACATATAACATGGCATAAGCATATTTCATATAATGGTGGGCCTTCAGGGACTCGAACCCCAGACCGATCGGTTATGAGCCGACTGCTCTGCCAACTGAGCTAAAGGCCCATATAAAGTAAAAGGCCTGGCAGCGACCTACTCTCCCGATAAAGTACCATCGGCGC
>ENA-UOOI01000317-UOOI01000317.1-fermentation-metagenome-genome-assembly--contig:-NODE-317-length-63074-cov-10.145226_pt1 | contig 63074 bp, 50 predicted proteins | sample MGYA00245779_ERZ724027 | MGnify/ENA primary metagenome ERZ724027 (study PRJEB28704, sample SAMN03018318) | fermentation metagenome | biome: anthropogenic terrestrial biome; feature: soil; material...
ATATTATCCTATAATACAAGCTATTGCCTAACTACAAACTCCTTTATTTTATCATAGCATTTTTCATCAACCAGTGCAGTTATATAAGTTCCCCTTTCTCCATATTTCTCTTTTTCAATTTTACAATTATTATGAATAAATGACACCAACGACTGCTTCGTATACGGAATCAGACACTGAACTTTTTTTATACTCGTCGGAAGAAGATCTGATATTTTTTCCAAAAGTTCTTCCAAATTGATACCGTATTTAGCTGATACACAAACCACATCTAAACTTCTACACTCAGACATTATGGCTTTTACTCTATCCTTATCTACTTTATCTACTTTATTGAGCACTACAAGGACCGGTTTTTCCCCCAGCGAAAGTTCTTTTAAAACTTTATTCACAACTTCCATTTGTTTTTCCACACGGCTGGAAGATACATCTACCACATGTAATATCAGATCTGAATAATTTATCTCTTCTAAAGTGGATTTGAAGGATTCTATCAGATCATGGGGAAGTTTATTTATAAAACCTACTGTATCAGTAACAGTAACTATTCTTCCGTCTTTTAATTCAACAGCTCTGGTAGTCGTATCCAAAGTTGCAAATAACATATCTGCCTCAAATGCCTTTCCTTTACTGGCAATTTCACCCGGGGCAGCAATTTCACACAGCATATTCCTCAAAGTAGATTTTCCCGAATTAGTATATCCAACCAGAGAAATTTTACAGGTTCCATTTCTTCTCCGCCTTTGAATATCTCTGACCTTCCCTGCTTTTTTAAGCTCACTTTTAATTTCATATATTTTCTCCCTTATATGCCTTCTGTCGGTCTCCAGTTTTTTTTCGCCAGGTCCCCTGGTTCCTATACCTCCTCCAGTTCTGGATAAAACTGTTCCAAGCCCTGAAAGCCTGGCAAATCTATATTCGAGTTGTGCCAGTTCCACCTGCATTTTAGATTCTCTGCTCTTCGCCCTGGTTGCAAATATATCAAGTATCAGGACAGTTCTGTCTATTACCTTAACTCCCAGATTTTCCTCTAAATTCCTTATTTGTGATCCGGACAGTTCATCGTCAAAAATAACTAAATTGGCATTTTCTATCTGACATATCATGCCTATTTCTTTCACTTTTCCCTTTCCAATGTAAAAGGCGGCATCAATGGTATCTCTTTTCTGAAATACCTTTTCCAATGTCTCTGCGTTACAGGCTCTAGCCAATTCTTCCAGCTCATTTAAGCTTTCTCTATTGTCTGTCCCCACAAGTACTGCTCTTTCACCTTTTTCTTCCGATATGTCCTTTAATTTTAAAGTTTCTTCTACCCCATATATTTTATCCAATATATTATATTGTAATCCCTCATCCAAGGTAATTTCATTTGAAATTTCCGCCTTAATCAATTTATCTTCTATTTTACAAAATCCCATGCACAATTCAATGACACCATTTTTAATTCCCACGGCAGCTATACAATCAAGCTTTAATTTAGTCAAAGCCGAAACATCCACCATAGAAAGTCGGGCCCTGCTTCCAGGATGTGTATGTATTATTCTGATACCAGAAAGTCTATTTTCAAGAGAGGTAAATTTCCCTATGTCAACAGTACTGCTGTTCCCAATAGTCACATTTACAACTTCTCCCCTTCTGTCAACGGCCACACTTATCTCTCTATTCAAATAAATTGAAAAATTCCAGATAATCCCCACAATTTCCCTGCTGCATAAAACATCCTTAGGCACTTGCATGTCATAAATTTTTTTCAATCTATCAAGTGCATACTTTTTTACTCCGTCAACATTACCATATATCATAATATCATCTCCAACTTTCAGCTCACTGTAATCATATCATAAATCTCCTATAATTTATAATTCTAAAATTCAATGAACAATATACAAATTAATACACAGCCATTGAAAATTTACAAAAATATTGCTAAGATTAATAATATAAATTGAAGCCAGCGTCTTAATATGTCATTAATTGGAGGTTTGTAATGGAAAATAAGTCAAAAAATATATTGATAGCCAAGGAAAAAATTGCTAGCAAAGTAAAAGATTTGGGGGAAATACTGAGTCAGGAATATAAAGATAAAAACTTATACGTATTATCTCTTCTGAGAGGAAGTTTTATATTTACATCAGATCTAGTGAGACAAATAGATCTTCCTTTAAAAATAGGGTTTATGAGAACGTCAAGTTATAAAAACTCGGAGACCTCATCTGGAAAAGTAAAGATTCTAAATGACATAGTAGATGATATTCACGGGTGTGATGTACTAATTGTAGACGATATAATGGATACAGGTATAACCATGAATTTTGTCATAAATCATATAAAATCCAGAGGTGCTTCAAGTATAAAATCCTGTGTATTATTGGACAAACCTGAAAGGCGGAAGGTTTCTCTAAAGCCGGACTTTTACTGTTTTAAAATACCCGATGTATTTGTAGCAGGTTACGGCCTTAATTATGGGGATTACTATAGAAATATACCTTATGTATTCAATTGGGATTAATAATTAAATCTAGGAGTAGATTTGAGGAAAAATTTCAGGTATATGCCTATAATTTTTCCCATATTGATCTTCTATGATTCTATTAACACCAAAAAGCCTTTCCGTTTAGTTATCATATCAATATAAACACTGCTATAATATATATTATTATTAAAAAATCTCCTTTTATTTATCTGAAAATTTACACGTTTCATTAACATTCCATTAACACTTTAATTTATGTTATAATAATTTAAATGTAAAGGTTAAAACAAGGAGGACAATTATGGTCAAAAGACATAAAAAAACCCAAGCTAAGACTTCCAGAAAAGCTCCTAAAATTTTATTTAGCTTGCTGATAATAGCACTTATGGTATTAGTGGGTATATCCCTTGCAATAATAAAAGATTCTCCTAAATTGGATATAAATCAAATATTAAATTTGAGTGAACCTTCTGTTCTGTATGACAATAAAAATGAACCAATGGATACAGTGGTCACTTCCCAACAAAGGACAGTAATTCCATTTAGCAGTATGCCTAAAAATTTAAAAAATGCTTTTGTTAGCATAGAAGATGAACGGTTTTACAAACATAGGGGCATAGATTTAAAAAGGCTAATTGGAGTAACATTAATAGATATCAAAAGCAAACTTGTAAGAGGATCGGATATTCAAGGTGCATCTACAATAACACAGCAGTTAGTAAGAAGCGTGTTTCTGTCGTCGGAGGTGTCCTACAAACGAAAACTGCAGGAAATATACCTTTCCCTACAACTTGAACGAAAATTAAGCAAGGATCAGATATTGGAAGCATATATGAACACGATCTTTCTAGGTGGAAGGGCCCTTGGAGTTGAAGCAGCTTCCAAACAATATTTCGGGAAATCTGCAAAAGACTTAAATTTAATTGAATGTGCCTTTATTGCAGGCATGCCTCAAAGTCCATCTGTATATTATCCCTATTCTGCAGCTGCACAAAAAAATCCATCTATTTATCTAAACAGAACTGCTACTGTAATAAAGAAAATGTATGAAAACGGATATATATCCCGGGCTCAATATACTTCAGCCACAAATGACATTTCAACGGGTAAATTGGATATCAACCCGCAGCCCACCGTAAACAACGGTTATAATAACGAATGGTTTACAACATCCGTTATAAGTTCGGTAAAAAAGGATTTGAAATCCAAATACAATTATGACGATGAGCAAATAAACAATCTGCTTATGTATGATGGTTTAAAAATATACTCTACAATGGATAAAAATCTACAGTTAAAGACTCAGAACATACTGGATAATGACAATATATTCCAGACTTCTTCCGTAGATAAAAATGGAATAGCACAGCCTCAGGCTTCCGCTGTAGTAATGGATTATCATTCAGGGGAAATCAAGGCTCTAGTTGGTGGAAGAGGCACTCAACCAGCCAGATCTTTTAACAGGGCTTCATCTGAAAACTATCTGAGACCTCCAGGTTCCAGCATAAAACCATTAACTGTATACAGCCCCGCCATAGATTCGAAGAAATTTACAGCAGCAAGTACTTTTGAAGATTCACCATTACCAGATGATATTGCAAATAAATACGCTTCACCTGGAGAACCTCCATATCAACCCAAGGACGATACATACATAGGCGGAACTATGACTTTGAGAACAGCCATAACTCATTCCATAAATTTAGTTGCAGTAAAACTGGAAGATAAACTGGGATTGAAAGCCGGTGCCGATTATGCTGAGAAATTCGGAATAACCTTAGATGAAGACGACAGGGGCAGCATATCTGCTTTATCCTTAGGCCAGCTTCATCACGGTGTAAATACCCTTATAATGTCTTCAGCTTACGGAGTCTTTGGAAATAATGGCACATACACCTACCCCAAGCTTTATACCAAAGTCGTAGACAGAAATGGTAAAATTTTATTGGATAACAAAACCAGAACAAAAAAGGTTCTCTCTCCCCAGGGGAGTTATATAATGTACGATATGTTAAAAGGACCTGTCAGTCAAGAGGGAACAGCACCTAATGCCAATTTTGGAAATATGCCTGTAAGAGGTAAAACTGGTACATCCAGTGACAACAAGGATTTATGGTTTTGTGGATTGACTCCATACTATTCGGCTGCAGTATGGATTGGCAATGATGACAATACGGTTTTAAATACCTCACTCAACAGTAATTCTGCAGCTAAACTCTGGGCAGACATAATGTCTCCCTTCCATGAAGGTTTACCTGCAAAAGATATCAAAATGCCTTCTGGAGTAGTGGCACAATCAATCTGTTCTGAATCCGGCAAATTACCAACTGTAGCTTGTTATACGGATCCGGCAGGCAGTACGGTTTATACTGAATTCTTTATAGCGGGCACAGTTCCCACTGACTACTGTGATATGCACCGTTCCTGGAACATCTTTGATTATCTTCCAAATGATACGAATAAAACAGATAATAATAAAACTACAGAAAATAGGAACACTGAAGGCAGAAACGCCAAAAATACAAGAAAGAGCAATACAAATCCGAACCGCGGCAATAACAGTTCCGGAAATGACAATACGCAAGATAATACAAACGACGATGAAAATACTGAAAATCCCGATGACAATACACCTTCTGAAACACCGAACACAGAATTAAAATAAAGAAGCGCCGGTAAACTATTTTCTGGACAGTTTACCGGCACTCTTTTTGGTATTCTGAAAAAGAGAACCTGCCGTGTAAATTCAACTGTGCATCAAACTCTTTCACACTCTGCACTTCACTTTCAATTATCCACCCAGAATTTTTTTCATGGTTTTCAAAACTTTCTTTTCTATCCTAGAAACCTGTACCTGATTTATTCCCAACATTTTAGCTACCTGAACCTGAGTTTTATCCTTAAAATATCTAAGCATTATGATCTGCCTTGACTTTACATCTAAATCCTTGAGTGCCTCTTTAAGTGCGATTCTATCCACCATTTCCACATCTTCATTTGGATTGTCACTTATTTTATCTATCAGAAGGACCGGAGAGCCGTCGTCCTGATGTATAGTATCATAAAGATATTGCAAATTGGTGGCAGATTCTGTAGCAAATACCAGATCCTCCACTTCTATACCAGAGTACTCGGACAGTTCTTCCACAGTAGGTTCTCTGTCCAATTTCTTCGTCAGTGCCTCTCTGTCATAGTGAAGTTTCTTAGCCGTATTTTTTACACTTCTGCTCACTTTTATCATTCCGTCATCTCTTAAGAATCGCTTTATCTCTCCCAATATCATTGGTACAGCATATGTAGAAAATTTTACATTATAACTTGGATCAAAATTGTTCACCGCCTTCATAAGCCCCATACATCCTATCTGGAATATATCTTCATATTCATATCCTCTATTCAAAAACTTTTTACTTATGGTAGATACCAATGGCAAATTTAGTTTTACCAGCTTGTTTAGAGCTTCCTTGTCTCCCTGTTTGGCATATTTAATTAATTCCAAGTTATCTTCATAACTATACTTTGATTTTTTTACTGCTTCTTCATCCATAATATTCACCTAACTTAATGAATTAAAAACTTTTTTCATTATTACTCTTGTCCCTTTATTTCTTTTAGATTCCACTTTAAGTGAATCCATAAAAGTCTCCATTACAGTAAATCCCATGCCTGATCTTTCAAGATCAGGTCTAGATGTATAAAGCGGTTGTCTGGCCAAATCTATATCCTCTATGCCTATTCCTTCATCTTCTACAGTCAGGGTAAGTTCTCTGTCTTTAATAAAAGCCTCAATCTTAACTATTCCTTCCCTATTCTCATAACCATGAATAATAGAATTTGTAACAGCCTCCGAAACTGCAGTTTTCACATCTGTTAACTCCTCTATCGTAGGATCCAGCTGTGATACAAAAGCTGCCACCGCCACTCTGGCAAAACTTTCATTTTGAGATTTGCTAACAAACTCTACCTTCATACTGTTATCGTACATAATATTTATCCCCCCATTAAATATTCTCGATTGCTTCCTCAACACTGTTATAAAGCTTTACAATTTTAAATAGACCTGAAAGTTCAAATACCCTTTTTACCAAATCATTTGCCCCCACAATACACATGGAACCATTCTTTAAATCCAATTTTTTATACCTTCCAATAACTACACCTATTCCAGAACTATCCATAAAACTTACTCCCGAAAAATCCATTATAAGTTTATTTAATCCATCCCTGTCCAACCTATCGTCAATTCTGTTTCTAACTTCTTCTGCACTATGATGATCCAATTCTCCTCTCATGTTTACCAAGAGTTTGTCAATTTTAACCTGAAATTCTAAATTCATAGATTATCCAAAGCTCTACTAAGATTATACTATGGAATTTTTTAATATAATTTTAGCGTTAAAATACAATTTTAACTTTAATTTACCATATAACACTTACATAATATTGGTGTCGTGTTATATGACTAAAGTTCAGTATATAAACTTTAGCATATGCAAAATATGCATAGTCCGAGCCAGACATTTTTACCCCCCCTCTATTATTTTTTTGTAACATGTAGAATAAAACATCACCATAATTATTATTCTATAAGTGTAATAATCTTCCTTTTTTTTTCGTTAGTCATTTTATTATTCATTTTTACCATATCCTATATTTTTAAACATATATTTAGATTATTTTTAAACATATGTCATTTTTCAACCCTCAGTGGGAAAATTGGCCAAATAAAAAGACACACCCAGCAGTCATTGTTCTGCTAAATGCATCTTTATACAATATATGATGCTCTATCTTGTCAAATCTTCTATGAATTTAGGAAGTACAAAACAGACCTTATGTAATTTTTTTGTATAATATTTTGTATTTATATCCTCTCTCGAAGACAGGTCTACGCTCTGCGGATCATATTTTTTGGAACCCAGTGTAAAACTCCAAAATCCACTTGGATAAGTTGGTATACCTGCCATAAACAATTTTGCTATTGGGAAAACAGACTTTACATTTTCATATATTTTTTTTACTTCTCCGGGTAAATAAAACGGGGTCTCAGTCTGAGCCGCAAATATACCGTTTTCAGTTAAACAGTCATATATTTCGCTGTAAAAGTTCCTGCCAAACAAACCTTCTGCAGCACCGAAAGGATCTGTGGAATCAACTATGACAACATCAAAACTGTCCTTATGTTCACGCACATACTTTATACCGTCCCCAATAAGAATCTGACATCTTGGATCTTCTAGTGCAAAACTTATTTCAGGAAGATATTTCTTGCACTGATTGACGACTTCACTGTCAATTTCACAGAGAACAACCTTTTCCACCGCAGGATGCTTTAAAATTTCCTTTACAGAACCACCGTCTCCGCCTCCAACTACAAGTACCCTTTTGGGATTTGGATGTGTAAATAAAGGTATATGGGTTATCATCTCATGATATACATATTCATCCCTAACGGTGGTTTGAACTATTCCATCCAAAACAAGCATTTTTCCAAAGCTGTATGTATCCACTATGGCCAGATCCTGATACTTAGTTTTTTCCCTGATCAAAGTTTGCTTTACTTTATACGTCATAACGGCATCTGAAACCTGACCTTCTCTTAGCCATAAATCCATAAATACAACCCCCTGTCATCTTTAAAATCTAATTTTCTTATCCAGGTGTGCAGCATTGCCTATCCACCACTTTGAGAAGCTGGGAATATTAACAATGGCAGCGTTCGGATAAATATTATTATACCAATAATTCCGTATTGTGACAAGATAGCTGTTTACTCTATTCATCAACATAATAACTTTGTCTTACAATTTTAATTTCCTCTTTTGTCAATTCAAAAAATCTATATAAATATCCTTCCACATCGTTTACCTCAAAAAAATCAATAAGCGGGATCTTCAGCCTCATCAAATTATTGGGATAATATTCATACAGATTTTCTCCTAATTTTTTCCCAAAGGTTTTAAAGTAAAATTCATATAAAGGGCTGTTTAAAATTTTAAGTAAATCGCTGTAAGTCATATCTACATCCTTTTTCAGCACCAGCGAATATACATCTGCACTAAAATAACTTCCCTCATCTATGGCAAACCTATTGTCTTTAGATTTATATGGAAAAACAATTTTTTTGCCCTCAAATATCTCAGGTTTCCTTCCCCACTGAAGTTCATACCATTTTCTAAATCCCCTTCTGCACTCTCTTCTATTTAGAAGCTTTTTCTTATATGATCCTATGTATTCTATAGAGTTGGGATAATCTGCTTCATCTTCTATAAAATTAGAGTATATAATAAATTTTCCACTATGTACTACTTTATTTCTATGTATGCAGCTGCTTTTTATCCAGGGTCTAATCAAAGCACTTTCGATATTTTTCCCCCTTAGAACAGATTCATCAACTATAAAGGCTCTATCACAGCCTGTTATCAGCCCCTGATGACTTTCACATATATCTTCCAGCGTGTGCTCACTTTTCCTTCTTATTTTATCAATTATACTCCTCTCAGTTTTATCAATAAATATCCAGCCGCTGCTTCCCATAAAATTCTGATCCATAAAAAAATGCCTATAGTCCCCATCTTTTTTCACAAACAGAGAATCATAAAATTCTTTCTTCTCCATTTGAATATTCTTCTTAGGTCTTATAATCTCTACATTATTTTGGAAATTTCTTCTTTTAATTAAAAATATTATCATGGGATCGACTCCCACATTTTTAAATGGTCGTATTCCATAAAAATCTACAATCTTATATATGGAAGAATTTTCAATTAAAAATTTTCTAAGATCCTTACCGCTGTATGCTTCACAGAAATATCTGGAGGTAATAAAACCAAGCTTACCCATCTCTTTTAAACAATCCAGCGCTTTTTTAAAAAAGCAGTACGATACATCACCCTTATCCCCATATATGCTGCCATATATCCCTTTTAGATTTTGGCAGTAGTTTCTATCTATTTGTTTATGTCCTATATAAGGGGGATTCCCTATAAATATATCAAATTTTTCATCTATGCATTCTACCAAAAAATCTTTTACTGCAAAATTTTTTGAACTTACCACCCCGCTGAAGTTAAACAGATCTATTTTTAAAATTTTTATCGCGGTTTCATCTATGTCAAATCCAAATAAATTATTATATACTATGTGTTTATTTATATCTTCAATTTTTAAATCAATATTGTTGTATTTATTTATGGATTCTAAATTATTAACAAATATGTTCCTCAAGTAATGGAAACATGAAAATATCAGATTACCGCATCCACAGGAAGGATCCACTATCTTTAAAAACGGATTTTCAATCACATCTATGGGTTTTACCAGATTTTTAATCATATATCTTGATATTTCACAAGGTGTATATATGACACCTTTTGCTTTATTTACATTTTTCAATTTATAATAATAACCTGCAAACTCTTGGTTTTTTCCCATATTAAATTTTTTTTTACAGTTTTTTATAAATTCAAGTTTGATCTTGCTGTCCAGCTCCGTGTTAATAAATTCATAGATTTTCCCAATATCTTCAATAAAATCATGCACATCGCCATCTCCAATTTTCACTGTATACATATTATAAAATTTGTCAATGCTGCCTTTAAAGCTCAAGTATAAATTATCAAATTAAGTATAACATAAATTATATCTCATAAGGTAGGTGGTTTATAAAGCTATGTTTAAAAAATTAACATCACTTTTTTTAATATGTACAATTTTTTTATACTCACACACGGTCTTGGCCTTCTATAGGCAAATAAGTCCTGCAGCATACAGCAAATCCTTTACTTTTAAACAAAAGGCAATTCCTGAAACAGGTAAACTTCAAAATTTGGATATATCAAAATTGGACAGGAGTGAAAAAAATTGGTTTTTCAAGCCAAACAATAACGGCACCCCTTCAGAAGAACCTGAAAACATTTTAAAACTCATAAACAATTACTCGGCTTACTATCTGGGAGACACCTCAAAAAAAGTACTTTATTTAACTTTTGACGAAGGATATGAAAACGGATATACTTCAAAAATATTGGATATATTAAAATCCAACAATGCAACCGCCGCATTCTTTGTCACAACTCCCTATATAAAAAGCAACCCGGAACTGATAAAGAGAATGGTAAATGAAGGTCATTTAGTATGCAATCATTCTACAAAACACCCTTCAATGGCACAAACTGCAAAAGATCCTATAAAATTTGAAAATGAATTTTCTGTAACGGAAGATGCATATAAAAAAGTTACGGGCAAAGAAATGCCGCATTTTTTTAGGCCTCCCATGGGAAAATACAGTGAACTTTCCCTATTTTACACAAAAAAGTTAGGCTATAAAACTATATTCTGGAGCTTTGCATACAACGATTGGAATATCAAAAGACAGCCCTCTCCCATAGAATCTAAAAAAATGATAAGCCGAAGAACACACAATGGAGCAATCATATTGCTTCATGCAGTTTCAAAAACAAATTCTGAAATATTGGACTCCGTGATAAGGGACTGGAAAAATCAGGGATATACTTTCGAGAGTTTAAATAAATTGCCATAAAGATATACATTATTATATGTATCATGTAACTTTACACTTTATATTATAGTATAAATTAGGTATAATTAAATTATAGATTAATATTTTTAATTGTACCTAATTTGTCAATTACATAAAAATAAATATTTTTGGGGAGATATGCATATGAGAATTACACAGGAATCAGACTATGGCCTTAGAGTTGTACTCTATTTGTCAAAATTGGGTTATGGTAAGAAAATTGAAGCTAAATCCATAGCTAAGGATGAAAATGTACCACTTAGATTTCTTCTTAAACTTTTAAGAAAATTAACTCACTCAGGTATAATTAAATCCTACAGGGGAGTTAATGGGGGTTATGCATTAAATCTCATGCCCGAGAAAATAACTTTTATGAGTATAATTAAAGCTATTGACGGACCAATTTATTTGAATAGATGTTTATATGATCCCGGACATTGTACTGCAAATAGAAATGGACACTGTGGTATACACAACTCACTTTTAAAAGTACAAAACAAATTAATCAAAGAACTGGAAAGTATCAACTTCAAAGATATTATGGAAAATAACATCAAATAATTCTGCATGATCCTGTCTGATTAAAAATCAACCAGTTTTAGATCGACTTTTATTGAAGTCTATGACTTTTAACAAAAATTTGGGTATTAATACCAGTCTTTTTATTCTAGAGGGCTCTCTAATAACTCTATACAACCATTCAAGTCCTAGAGCTATCATCCATTTTGGAGCCCTTTTTACCTTTTTTGCAAATACATCAAAACTCCCTCCTACACCCATAAATATCCTGCAGGGAAGTTTATCCATATTCTGTGATATAAAGATATCCTGTTTTGGAGCCCCCATGGCTACAAATATGGCATAGGGATTACTGGATTTTATATCCTCAAGTATGTTTTCACAATCATTTAAATCGAAATATCCGTTGTGACTTCCAGATATATTCAAAAGGGGATACTTTTTTTTCAAATTCTCTCTGCACCTATCGAGAACCTGCTGTCTTGCACCAAGTAAATAAATGGATTTGCCTTTTTTTTCACATTTTTTCACTATGTCTTCCATCACTTCAATGCCCGCTATTTTTTCCTTTACAGGTCTGCCCACAATTCTAGACGCCAAAAGGGTGCCAATTCCATCCGGAATTATTACAGTACTGGGACTTGTAAAATTTTTCAACAGCAGATCATTGTAAAGTCCATTGTAAAGCACTTCCGGGTTGCCTGATACTATATTTACTTTTGAAAATTCACTTATATATTTCATAAGTTCTGATTTACTTCCGTTAAACACATTGTATTTTAGAAGCCTAATAAACATTAAAACGCACCTTCGCTTTTAAATACGGAAAAAACCGTTTTAAACAGGATCTTGATATCCATAAGAATAGAAAAATTTTTTATATATGTCAAATCATAATGGACAGTTTTGCCAAGTTCTATTTCTCCCCTGCCATTTACCTGGGCAAGACCTGTTATTCCTGGAGTGACCAAAAGCCTCTGCCTGTAGGCTTTTGGATACAGCTTAACTACATCAGGTATCTCGGGCCTCGGTCCCACCAAACTCATATTTCCCAAAAATACATTGAAGAGCTGTGGAATTTCATCCAAGCTTGTTTTCCTCAAAAAAGCACCGGATTTAGTCACCCTGCTGTCATCCTTACTCTGAAATACAAAATTTTCTAAATTATCTGGATCGATATCAAGCTTTTGTTTTTCTTCTGCATTCACAACCATTGTTCTAAACTTATATATTGTAAACTCCCTGCCGTTTTTTCCGACTCTCACCTGTTTAAAAATAGCAGGTCCCTTTGAATTCACCTTTACCCAGATGGCAAGTATGATAAAAACCACACTCAATAATACAATTCCCACAGCAGAAAGTACAATGTCAAATACCCTTTTAAAAAAGAACTGCACTGCCTTGCTTTTTATATCTTTTTCAACATTTATCTCTATTTCATGTGCCTGCATAACCTAGTAAATTCACCTACTCTCCTATATTTTACTTATTATACCATAAATATTTCCGTTATAAAACTTTTTTTAATTTATTTAAAATAATAGATCCAAAGACAGTCACCAAAAAAGCACTTACTTCAAAATTCAAACTATCCGCGTGAACATATCTGCCTATGTAATATTCTGTATAAAGATACAGTATGCCCGATTGAACCAGATATATATCATAGGACATATCCGATATATATCTTACAATTTTCATAACAAACCCCTTTTTAAATCTAAAACTAAAAACGAAAAATATAAATGCCGTAGAATAAAGAAGTACAGCAGGTCTTTGAAAAGTTGTAGCATAATCCACATTTTTGTTAAATTGATTTCCGGAGACAAATCCATATATAATTATAAAAACCGAAATTAGAAAAAATAAAAAAATTGAAAAAGCATGTCTATTAAGCTTACTGGAGATTTTGTCAATATTTTTGCCCATATAACCACCTAGGGAAAAATAAAAAATCCAGTATAGCAAATTTTTCTTATCCCAAAACCAATACTTTGAGGAAATATTTCCAAAATAATATGTATCCACCAATAAAAAAATTGTAACCGCAAAGCTAAGCAAAAGCCACCATCTTTTACCCATAAATCTATATATGAACGGAAATATTATATAAAATTCAATTATCAAAGGTACATAATAAAAATGATAAAATACATTCCCATAAATTATATCGTTGATATCCTCCACTATGTTAAAATTCCTGGTTATTATCAATATATAAAGAACACACCACACTATGTACTGCGGAACTACTCTAAAAAACCTCTTCATTATAAATTCAGAATAGCTTTCTCCTTCTCTATAATTTACAGTAAGCCCCATTCCTGAGATAACTATAAAGGCAGGTACACAAAACCTGGAGAGTTGGTTTACTATAAACGATGTATTGTAAGTGGAAGAATATGGCCTGCATCTGTATAGTACGGTTGCCGAAACATGCAGTGATATAACTGCAATTATCGAAAGAGCTCTTATTACATCCATGCCTAAAATACGCTTTTTTATTATGCCTGCCACCCTCTTCCATCAAAATACAAACTGCATTCCTTACACTTCAATTTTGTTCCTGACTGCCTTAAGTATATATTCATATTCTTCAATCTTGGTAAAATGAAGACATACAAAGTAAATTATACTTCCTGCGAAAAAAGATATAAAAATGGATAAAATACTGCCCATCATAAAAGAAGAAATCTCATTCATACAGACATAATTTACAATGTATATAAATATACCCATAATCGCAGAGGAAAAACTTATCTTTAAAAATCCGGAAAAAATTTTTTTCATATTCATTCCGTTTAACTTTTTATTTAAACTCGTCATCATGAGTACTGTGGTTATAATCGTAGAAATCGTAGTAGCCAAAGTCAACCCGGAAACTTTCATATATTTTACAAGAATAAAATTTATAATTATATTTACAATTATCCCTATAAAACTGTTTACCATAGGGGTCCTTGCATCTTTAATGGAATAAAAAGCTTTATTCAATATATCCCTGACCCCATAGGCAATCATTGCAGGACAGTAGAATAAAAGTGCACTGGAAGTCAAATTTGAAGCTGTAAGATTAAAAGCTCCCCGTCTAAAGATCAAATTTACAAGAGGATGTCTCAATACCCCTATGGCAATTGCCGCAGGTATCATGATTATCATTATTATATTTATAGAATTGACCAGGGCCTTCTTATACTCTAAAATATTTCTCTTTGCTGCCAGCTCCGAAAGAGTTGGATATACGATCATGGCAATTCCTATGGCAAATACTTCATAAGCCAGGGTATTTATCTTGTTGGAGTAATCCAGTACCGTAACAGCTCCAAAATATATATTGTTTGCAAAAGACCTGTTTATAAACAAATTCAACTGCACAACTGAGGTACTTATAATTATAGGTACCATCAGTTTAAACATGGAACGGGCATCTTTGTCCTTTATATCCATGACAAACTTATACCTGTACCCAAGTTTCCTGTACCTTGGAACATTTATGGCAAATTGAACGAAAAATCCAATTACAGTAGCTACGGCAAAACCTTTTATCCCATATTTGGACGTTAAAAATACCAAATAAACTATATAGACCAAATTAGAAGACAGTGCCATGGCTGCAGGTTCATAAAATTTTTTGTGAGACTGAAGCACTCCTGTAACTACACTCTGCAAAGTGACAAATACAAGGGACAACAGCATTATTCTGATTATTTCAACCGCCTGGCTATATATATTTACATTTGCAGTAAATCCATGTCCGAATACATATATTATCTGTTTTGAAAATATAATAAGCAAAGCTGTAATTATAATTGTAAAAAAGGTGGAAAGATTTATAATGTTGTTCACAAACCTATTCCTCTTCCTGCTGCTGCTGTGTTCAATATGTTCCGAATTAAGCGGTATGAAAGTTGTAGTAAGTCCATAGCTTATAGTAGTTAAAAGATAAACGAATCCCAATGAAAAATTATATATGTCAGTTATATAAGTTGCACCAAATTTGTCCGCTATAAGCGCATCTCTCACTAATGCTAAAATTTTACCCCCTATTATGAGGAGCATTACTATAATGGAACTTTTTATCACTTTTTTTCCTGCCATCTTATCCACTTCCAACTATTCTTGGGAAAGTATCCTGCTGTATATATCATTGTACTGTCTGCAAAAATTATTCATTGAAAATTTTTTTTTGCAGATATCATACAATCTTTCTCCCATACCCTGCATGTATTCTCTTCTGTCAAAAGCCAATTTCATTTTATTACTTATGTCTTCTACAGAATTCGGATCTACTAAAAATATGGAATCGTCATCTAAAATTGTATCCATGTCACCGACTCTGGGAGCTATAAAAGGCTTTTTTACAGCAGCACTTTCAAGCAGTACCATAGGAGGTGCCCCGCCTTCGCTAAATGACGTCAATATGCCTACATCTCCCGCATTCATAAAATCTATGGCATTCTCACTGTATCCTGCAAGTATCACATCTTCCTGCAGTGCCAGATCTACAATCAAATTCCTCAGTTTAAGCTCTTCCGAACCATCTCCAACTATAATGAGCTTTACGTTTTTTACTTTATCTCTGACAATTCCAAATGCCTCCACAAGCGACATTTGATTTTTTACAGGGTGCATCCTAGCCACATTTACATATACAAAATCCCTATCGGATATATTATATTTTTTCCTTATACCATTCCTATCTTTTTTCAGAACTATCCCATCGCCGGCAATTCCATTGCTGACCCTAAATTTTTTCCCCCTGAAATTTTCTTCATCTAGAATATCTTTTATATAGTCGGATACACATATATAGTTGCCAAAACTCTTCAAACCAGCTTTGCTTAAAGGTGTAAAAATCTTATATTTAATTTTACTGTTTAAAAAATCTTTTCTGAAATCACTATGTACTGTGGCAACCGCAGGTATATTTATTTTGTTTTTTAGGAAGTAATGCACAAAAAAGGCTCTGGCACCGTGGAAATTTACAATATCAATCTTATTCTCCTCTATATATTTCAATATAAAACTGTCATAAGTAATGCTTCTCTTGAATTTCACCGTATTCACACCAAGTCTTTTACTTCTCTCATAAAGTCCTCCTCCACCTATAGTACCTAAGGTGCAGTCAAACATGCGTCTCGAATAAAAGCTCAGATTCAAAACATGATTTCCGCCGCCGCCCGTATCATTCCCAGATATAATTTGTAATACTTTCATAGCTTCCACCTTCAATCAGAAGATATTTAAAAAAATATACTTTTATGTCTTTCCCTATACATCATAGATTGAGATATTGCCAAAATAACCCAGAAATATGTAGTGGTCTTAGGTACAAAAAATAAATTGTCAACCAAATTCATTATATAAAAGGCCACCATTGACGCAAAAAAGCCTGTATAAAAATACCTGTAAAATTTATTTTTTGTGCTTTTGACAAAATTTCTAACTCCTATGAGTGAAGATATGATAATACCGGCAAAAGATATACCTCCTATAATTCCAAGTTCACTTTCCACCTTCAGATAGGAATTGTGACTGGGCCATCTGCTGTATCCATAAAATTTATACTGCGGATATATACTTACATATTTATCGTATAAGCTTACATAGTTTCCATTTCCTACACCAAATACAGGATGATCCTTTATCATTTTTCCCGCAATTTTCCATAGATAGATTCTGGATTGATTTTGGACAGGATCACCTATTGCCACGATTCTGGCCCTCAATTCCGGCAGCAGCATCGATATCACTGCTGCTGTCAAAAGCGGCAGGATAAATTTAAAACTATATAAAACAACAAGAGTTACCAGTCCAACTGCAGTTCCAACAATGGCATTTCTCGATCCTGTAAAGATCAAATCTGAAAACATCACAATCGCCAGAATTAAAAAGAAATATTTTCTTATCTTTTTCCGCTCATATATAAACAACATAATCACGGGAAAAATCCCAATTATTAGAAATGCTGCCAGGTTATTTGGATTATTCATGTTTGCCGTTATTTTAAATTTTGCATATCCATAATTTTTAAATTGGTTGCTTAGCCCAAAACCCGTAAAATACTGATACATCCCATATAAACTTACTATAATTACAGAACCTATGTAAGAACACAGTATTCCATTTAAAAGTTCTCTCCTGTTCCACTCATATTTAATCATAAAAAACAATGCAATATACGATATAAATCTAAGGCTTTCACCGACAGCAAGCTTTTTTTCCACAGCATAACTTACCGAGACAAGCATCATAACTGCAAATACACTCATGAATACAGTCAAATAATTCTTGAAAAAATCCCCTATTCCAATTAAAAATCTATGTCTTGATTTCTTCGTTCCGATAATTTTCAACATATAAAGCAGTAAAATAACTGCCAGCATACAGTCACTAAAAGTAATGCCGTGTATTTTTATACCATCCGGCAATACAGGCAGTGTCAACACATAAGCGCATACAAGCAGATATAAGACTCTATCCAAAATCAAGCTCCCACCTCCATTTCAACCCTTCCTGACGCTACCTATCAAGTACCTTCATAATCTTCACTGAAGCTTTTCCATCTCCAAATATATTTTCCTGCTTTTTTGAAGGTGTAAAGTTCAATATAGCATCCAATATTTTTTTCCTGTCAGTTCCCACTATTTTATTCCAACCATTCTCGACTGTTTCAACCCATTCCGTTTCATCTCTTAAAGTTATGCAGGGTTTTTTCATAAAGAAAGCTTCTTTTTGAACTCCACCGCTGTCCGTAACTATTTTTTGAGAGTTCATCTCCAAATTTATCATCTCGAGATATCCTACAGGATCTGTCACCTTCACATTTTTATTGAATTTAAGCCCATAGTCGGACATATATTTCTTAGTCCTGGGATGGAGGGGAAGTACTATTGTTCTTCCGCATTCATTTAATGCACTGACTATATCACCGAGTCTTTTTATATGATTTGTATTTTCGGCCCTGTGTATTGTAGCAAGTACGTATTCCCTGCCCTCTAAGTGCAGATCTCTTATAATTTCGCTTCTATTTTCAGCCAGCTTTTTAAAATCCAAGATAGCATCAAACATAACATCTCCCACATTGTAGATACCCTTTTTTATTCCCTCGCCCTTTAAGTTTTTTTCCGCTGATTTTGTCGGCACAAATAAAATATTTGAAATGTGGTCTGTAAGAACTCTGTTCTGTTCCTCCGGCATTTCCATATTAAAACTTCTAAGCCCAGCTTCCACATGTGCTACTGGAATCAATAATTTACTGGCACACAGTGCCCCTGCAAGAGTTGAATTGGTATCACCATAAACAAGTACAAGATCAGGTTTCTCTTTTTCATATACTTCCTCAAGTTTTATGAGCATGGTCCCGGTCTGCCTTCCATGACTTCCCGAACCAACGCCCAAATTATAATCAGGCTCAGGTATATTCAGTTCTTCAAAAAACACCTTAGACATATTCCTGTCATAATGCTGTCCCGTATGCACCAGCACTTCACGATGATGTTTTCTTATTACTCTGGAAACAGCAGCAGCCTTAATAAATTGAGGTCTCGCTCCCACAACTGTTAATATCTTCATGTGTATCCTCCTGTAAAATTTATTATTGATTTTTTAGAAGCTGGTCTTCAGGAACATTTCTGAATTTTACAGCTGGATTTCCTGCAACTATGACAGCTTTTTCCACATCTTTTGTAACCACACTTCCTGCTGCGGCAAAACCGTCTTCCCCTATAACCTTTCCTGGAAGTACAGTTGCCTGTACACCTATCCTGCCGCCTTTTTTAACAGTTACTCCCTTAAAATGCTTATATCTCTCTTTAGATCTGGCTGCAAAATTATCATTTGAAGTTACAACACCAGGTGCAATGAATACATTGTCCTCAATCTCAGAATAAGCTGTAATATATACATTTGTTTCAATCTTGCAGTTTGAGCCGACCTTACAGAAATTCTCCACAGCAGTTCCTCTGCCTATTATAGTTCTGTCGCCTATAGTCACATCTTCCCTTACAGTTGCAAGATCTGCAATAAGTACATTTTCACCTATGGTGCATCCACAGTAAATTACAGTTCCCGCCCCTATAAGGCATCCATCTTTCAGCACTGTGGGTTCAAACTTTTTGTCATCCTTAAATATACTGTTTACAGATCTCATAGGTTCCTTACCTATAACGGTATTATCGTCAATTCTCACATTATTTCCTATAATGCAGCCTTTGTGAATCACTACATTATGACCTATAATGCAGTTGTTTCCAAGTACGACTCCATCCTCCAAGACTGTAAATTTCCCGATAGTTACATTATTGCCAACTTCTGCAGTATTAGATATATATCTCTCACACATATTAACTCTCCTACCTTCATATATTTAAGAATTGAGAATGAAACTGATCCATTCATTCTCAACTCCAAATTACTATTTATTAATTTTTTTAACTCCCGCCATATCCAGAGTTGAAAAATCGCCTATTGGGAATTCAACAGGCATGCCCGTAAGTCTCGATTTATAAGCCGCCAAAACAATAGACATTCCCTTTTTTCCCTCTTTTCCATCTATAAGAGGTTTTGTATTATTATTCACAGCATCTATCATATTTTTGAAAAGAGGTATGTGTCCAAAGCCATATACAGTATCCGGATCTCCCTTTTGAGATTTCAGCACTTCGTCGTCTATATTCCTGTGATCGGCAAATTTCCACGTTTCTATCCTGTTTACAGCAAGTCCACCTATACATACGGTACCTTTTTCCCCAAATATGCTTAAAGTTTCCTCCAAATTTTTTGGATAAACACAGGCACTGCCTTCCACTATTCCTACGGAACCATTTCTGAACCTTATTATTATTGCCCCGAAGTCCTCTGCCTCTATGTCCCTTATAAAAGTATCACACTGTGCATATACACTTTGAATTTCTCCACCCATCATCCACTGAAGCAAATCTATATTGTGTATACACTGGTTCATCAAAGTACCCCCGTCAAGTTTCCACGTTCCACGCCAGGAAGCCTGGTGATAATAGTCCATATTTCTGTTCCACAGTATTCTGGCTGTTCCATTTATAAGCCTGCCAAATCTATGTTGTTCCACTGCCGATCTAAGCTGCTGCACCGGTTTATTAAACCTGTTTTGATGGCATATGCACAATTTCACATGGTTCTTTTCAGACGCAACTATCATCGCATCTGCGTCCTGTATTGAAAGTGCCATGGGCTTTTCACAGATAACATTTTTCCTATTATTCATACAGTAGATGGCTATCTCGGGATGATATCCGCTTTCAGTAGCTACAGTAACTACATCTATATCCTGTTCTTTGAGCATTTTCTTATAGTCGGTATAGACTGCCGGGACATGATCTTTTCCCACTTTATCAACATATTCATTTTTTCTCTTTTCGGCCTTTTCACAGATTATATCACACACTGCAGTTAGAACCGCTTCTTCTCTATTAGCTGCCAGGGCCTCAACGTGCTTATAAGATATCCTGCCGCACCCTATAATGGCAAACTTCAATTTTTTCATAAAAACACCTCTTATCAATAATTGCCCTCAATTTATAATTTATGGATTTTTTCCCTGTTATTTTTTACATCTCTTGTTGCATTTCTTGTATCATAAATTATCTTGGCCCTGTCTACTATGGTCTGATAATCATAACAGCTGTGATCCGTAGTTATAATCACTATATCCGAACTATCAATCTCATTTTTCCAGTTCACTGTTTTATACACTTTGCCGCCGCGTTTAAATTCAGGAATAAATGGATCGTCTACAACTATTTTTGCCCCATTTTTCCTCAGATGATCTATGATCTTAAGAACTGGAGATTCCCTTATATCATCTATATCCTTCTTATAAGCCACCCCAAGCAGGAGTACTTTTGATCCTTTCATTGCCTTTCCATATTGATTTAAAAGTTTCATGGCATTGTCGACTACAAATTCAGGCATAAAATCATTTATTTCTCCGGAGGTCTCTATTAATTTTGTATGGTAGTCATATTCCTTGGCTTTCCATGAAAGATAGAATGGATCAAGCGGTATGCAATGCCCTCCTAACCCTGGTCCAGGATAAAATGCCATAAATCCATAAGGTTTAGTTTTTGCCGCATCTATAACTTCCCATATATCTATGCCCATTCTCTTGCAAAGTACAGCCATTTCATTGGCAAGACCTATGTTTATATTCCTAAAGGTATTTTCAAGTATCTTTTCCATTTCCGCTACTGCAGGGCAGGACACGGTGTATATCTCACTTTCAAGTATATTTCTATAGAGAGTTGCTGCAACTTCCGTACATTCAGGTGTACATCCCCCTACCACTTTTGGAGTGTTTTTAGTCTTGTAATGTTTATTGCCCGGATCCACCCTTTCCGGTGAAAATGCCAGGAAAAAGTCTTCTCCACATTTCAATCCACCCTTTTCAAGTATGGGCTTTAATACTTCTTCCGTAGTGCCTGGATAAGTCGTACTTTCAAGTACTACAAGCATTCCCCTGTGAAGATATTTTGCAACACTTTTAGTGGAATTTACCACATAGGATATGTCCGGCTGTTTATAAATATCCAGTGGAGTTGGAACACATATTGAAACTGCATCTACATCCTTGACAAAACTAAAATCAGTAGTTGCCTTGAGTTTCCCCTCTTTTACCAGTCTTTCCAAGTCCGAATCCACTATGTCACCTATATAATTAACTCCTTCATTTACCGATTTGACTTTTTTATCCTGAACATCAAATCCGATAACCTGGTATCCTGCTTTTGCCTTCTCTACAGCAAGTGGAAGCCCTACATAACCTAAACCAACTACACCCAATCTAGCTTTTCTGTTCTCCAATTTTTCTATTAATTCATCTTTCAATTGCGACATGTTTTTACCTCCTAGTTTAACTTGCTCATACGTTTTTCATTATAATACATACTTTTTTCTTTGTCACCTTAAGCTTTTTTATTGCTTTTCCTTTGCAATAAAATCCAGTATGTCTTTTTCTATTTGGTGTCCGCATTCTTTCGGGGTTATTTTCCCCGATGTCAAATTCTGCATTATCTTGTTAGTATTTTGAAGAGCCTGTGTTTCAGTCACATTGGGCAATATTTCCCCATATTCCGACTGTTTTACAAAAGTCCTGGCTTTTGCATCGTTTTTTACTTCCTTTATATTGTAGTCCGTTTTAAAGGGGGGAATTCTTCCCGTTATCTTAAAAAGCGGTTTGCTGGAATTATCTATAAGATATTTTATCAAGCTCCAGTCGGCTTTTTTATATTCCGATCTCGGGCTCACATAAGCCACCTGGGCTGTGACAAATGATGTCATCTGCCTGCCATTGTATTTTGGAAAGGGCACTACAGAATAATTAAGTCCCGATTGATCCAGCTCCTGAAGATCCCAGGAGCCGCTTATGTAAAAACTGGTCTTACCGTCTTTAAAATTATTTCTGGCGGTTATACTGTCTACAGTTTCCGGCATCAACTTGTATTTCTGAACCATATCCCTAATCATTGAATACCCTTTAACTGCATTTTCATTGTTGAGTCCTATGTCTTTCACATTATATCCCTTATTATTTTTTCCAAAAATATATGCTCCGTTGGCCTGGAGTATCGGAAAGCTCAAATAAAAATTATTTATATCATATTGAAAACCCTGTTTCCGACCCATCGAAATCAATTCTTCAAAGGTCTGGGGAAGTTTTTTCACCTTGTCTTTATTATAATATAACCCATAGGTTTCTATAGACAGCGGGATACCGTACATTTTATTGTTAAAGGTAACAGTTTCAAGAGCTGACGGTATATATTTATCTTTATCTATCAAGTTGTCAGGAATTTTAGTCAAAAGATTTTCACTGTGAAGTTTTTCCATTCTTTCATGTGATACTCCAAATTCTATATCCGGTTCCATATTTCTTAAAGATGCCTCAATATATGCCCTATTGTCACCTTTGTCTGAATGAATTACCACTTTGTACCCTGAAGTCTTTGACCATTTATCAGCAAGAGTTCTGAGTTCAGTTATTTCAGGATCCGTAAAATGAGACCAAACTACTATTTCTCTGTTGTTATTCCTTCCAGCTGTATCTGCACATCCTGTTGAAAAAAACATAAATATTAAAATCACAGTTACGAGTTTACAAAATTTCTTCATTAGAACTCTATTCTCCTTTTCACCGCATTGATAATATATCCGAATCTATCTTTTAAATTTACTTTTAATCATATTGATTATATTTGTAAGTTCCTTCACTTTCAATAATATCAGCATCAGAACATAAATTCCCACTGCAGTAACTATGCAGATGATTATTATAATAAGCTGTCCTTTGAATCCAACTAGAAAATTTCCTAAAAAACGATATATGAAAAATATGCATATTCCCATAACAGATGCTGAAGCTGTTATCTTGCCTCCAACCATAAACATGTTAACACCATTTACACTTCCAACTCTCTTTCTGAGATCCTTGACCAAAAGCACACAGCTCACAAAAGCAGAAATGGTGGTAGCAAGAGTCAGTCCTCCTATTCCCATCCTTTTTACAAGCATAATGCTCATCACTATGTTTACCCCTATTCCTATGGCCCCGTTTATCATGGGTGTTATTGTATCCTGCAGTGCATAAAAGGATCTGTTGAAAACATCCCTTATTCCCCAGAATACCAATCCTGAAACCAGGAAAAAAAGAGCTTCCGCTGTCATATCAACTGCTGATTTATTAAAAGCACCGTGCATAAAAAGAACACTTATTATGGGGACTCTCAATATAAGCAGACCTACGACTGCAGGAATAACTATAATATTTATGTTATTCACCGCGGAACTTATGTGATATTTAAATTCATTGAAATTTTTAGTACTTACATCCCTGGAAAGTGAAGGAAAAATCACTGTCACTATGGCAGAAGCAAAGGTAAAATATACAAGCATATTCATTTTATTTGCATAATCAAGTGCCACTATGCTGCCAATTGCAAGACCTGATGCCATTCTTTTCTGAACAATTTCATTGACCTGATTTACACCCGTTCCAATAATGACCGGTGTGATAAGCGACATCATTTTTTTTATCCTGGGTTCCTTAAAATCTATTTTAAAGCTGTACCTGTAGTTGTTTTTTATAAGCCACGGAATCTGTATAACTATTTGAAGCCCATTTCCAATCATAGTTGCCACTGTAAGTCCCACTATTCCATAATGTGTTCCGGTCAATATGTACAATATTATAGGTATATTCATCACTATTCCCACTAAGGCGGGAGCAGTAAAATCATCCAAAGTTTGAAGTATTGCAGTGTACCCGCTGTTCAAACTCAGGAAAAGTATATTTATCATACTTATTTTTGTCAAAAACACAGTTAAATTATATCGTTCTCCTGTAAAGCTGGCAATTATATTTACAATGTCGTCGGTAAATATCCATCCCAGGACACACAAAAATAAGGATATGATCATCAATATATTCATTATGTAATTGGCAAATCTGAACATTTCATCTTTGCCATCTTTACTGTAACATTCACTGAGTATCGGAATAAAAGTTGTAGTAATGGCAAGGCCGAATAAATTAAACATGAGATTGGGTATTGCAAGTGACATAGTGTAAGCATCCGAACTAACAGAAGCACCAAAAACACTTACAATAAGAGCATCTCTCACAAAGCCCAAGACTCTACTTGCCATTGAAATAACCATTACCACACCAGCAGACTTTACAAGCTTATTACTTTCCATGTTTTCCTCCAAAATAATTAACTGCACTTACTTTAAGTATTTTATCACTAATTAATTTTATATACAATTTATTTGCGGCCTAAAAATATCTTTCCCAATACAGGTATTCTGTCAAATATCAATTTGGACATCAATATGGGCATAAAACCTATAAAGAGCATTATTACAATTACCACGCTGTAATTAAATTTGAACATCTGGTAAAATAAAACTCTGGCTCCTGTTTGAAAGAACCATGACAATAAATATACATCATAGCTGTATCTTCCCAATCTCCTGAACAGCTCTCCCATTGAAGAGTTGACCATAAGCTGGGATACCAGCAGAAATATACTGCTTCCAAGAAGGGCCGTCAATAAATTATAATAGGGATATATAGCCTTTCTCACATCAAAAATATTCAAAGTTATAAGAAATAATGAAAATACTGTAATCACTATATATTTATTTCTATTCTCAATATTATTCCATTTGTCATAAACAGTTCTCAAATAAATACCAAAAAAGAAATAAAACAGATAATGTATTATTCCATATATATAAAATAAACCAACCTGTTTTGTGAAAACAAGATTCAGAACCAAAGTTATCAAAAGTGCCATACGAACTGGTATTTTGCTAAAAATAGGAGCTGCTACGAATATGAAAAACAGCGTATAGATAAACCAAAAATACTGTATTGGAATATCAAGCGGATAAAAAAGTATATTTATTATAAGACTGTTCAATTTGACAGGGCGTGCAGCAAAATTATTCATGTATAATTTTATGGGAACTGCCACCAGCGAAACTGTAAAATATGGAACCATCAGCCTCTTTATCTTTTTATATACATAAGAGCCATAACCCTTTAAATTCTCTATTTCATATATCTTATAGGCAAAGAACCCTGATATAATGAAAAAAAATGGCATATGAAAAGAATATATAAGTTTATATATATATGCATAAAAATTGCTGTTATTGAACTGCGAATCAGGGAAAGAATGTCCTAGAACTACTAAAAATATACCTATCCCCCTAGCTATATCCATATCTTTATAGTACTTCTTTATCATGTGTTACCTCCCAGAATCAAATAGTTAAAGCTCTTTTGGAAGCAAATAGGCCAAAACAAGTCCAAGCCCAAGTCCATTCGTAAGCAGTGTAGTAAGTATGGGTCCATTAAATAAAGCCATTATTCCGCCAAATAAAATTGTACCTACCAGAAATATATTCTTGGTTTCCACAGATTTAATTATTATCATTATAAAATAGAGAAGTATTGAAAATAGAATTACCCCTACAATGCCAAAATTCATATAGGCGTCTCCATACCACGTCACGTTGAGCCTCATGTCGGGCCTTCCATAATAGACCGTTGCCATATAAAAATTAGGGTCCATGTTGTATATATTCTTAAAAAAGTGACCTAGTATGCTCTGGGATAAAAGCATCTTGGGATACATCCAGAAAAAATCATAGTATTCCAGTGCTATAAGGGAAGGCCACAGAAATATTCTTATTATTACAAGAAGATATATTGACAATTTTTTGAGGAAGAAAGCAGCAAGGCCAAGTATTACGGCAAGTGCCATCATCTTTTCAATCAAACTTCTCTTTATGCCGTACCTCAATATCATTCCAAAAAATGGAGCTAAAAGCAGTACTGCAAACTGACTTTTATAAGCTGCATATCCATATAAAACAACTTGTAATGCAACAGGTATAATCGCGAACTTATATTTTTTCTTATAGATAAAATAAGCAAGTATAAAAGGATTTATTATGTTTCCAAGCCATTGGACAAAATAATCTGTAAGCCTTCCCGCTTCTTGTCTATAATTTAACCTTACAGCATATACATTTTGAAAGGATTCCAATATTCTGGTTGGAAGTCCCAATTTATATATCAAATAGGAATAACCAATAATCATGAATCCCACAACACCTATCCAAAAAACCCTGGGTTTTACTGATATCTGCGGTATCTTAAAATTCATCCTACTTACCAAAATCACTCCAATAACGGCAGCCGCAGTTATTATATATATGTATATTCCCGAATTTTTGCTTTCTCCAAGACCGCTCATAGTGTAAACAACTAAAAGGGGGGTAATACTGAGAAACAAAAATAAGAACCAATACAAACTGGTAAGGCCCTGGATTCTGTTTGGCAGTAAAAATACAACGGTATAAATTACAGCTATCACCAGCGGGAGCATGACAAGCGCCCTTCTAAGAATTCCAGAGTTTATTACAAAATTAAAAGATTTATAATATTTAATGGAACATATGTATCCTACAGTCAATCCTGCTACTATAAGCAGGTATACTGCAACAGACAATATTTTTCCGTTTCTGCTTTGCCTGTCATAAATTTCATCTATCATCAAGCGGACCTCCTTATTCAATTGATTTAAAGAATCCACATATAGTTCCCAATCCGTAAGCTATATGCAGCAAAAAAAACAGTACAAACATGCAGGGCATATATCTTATTCCATTTCTTATCCCTATATTCATGGATTCCAGAATATCCACTGCAAAATAACTGGCCAGAGCCAGAATCTCTATAATTCTACTTACAAGAAAAAACTTATAAGTTATCCCAAATATCACTATGGTCAAAAAAAATACAAGAGGAACAAGGTGCCTTATTCTAACTATTTCTCTATTATTTACAATAGAGCCGCCTATGGCCTCTCCATTTTTAAAATTCTGGGAGATTATTTTTCCTACGCTGCTCCTGGGCCTGTAATAGGAAATTATATCTTTGTTCTGGTATATTTTATATCCAGCCCTCAGTATCCTGTTGTTTAAATCATTATCTTCACTTCTGGATAAATTCTCATTATAAAAACCTATTTCATCAAATATCCATCTCCAAAACGCCCCGTTCCAGACGGTATCAACAAAACCCTCATAATCTTTCTGCCTGAACTTGGCAACCCCTATGCCAAACTTACTTTCATGTAAAAAAACTATACAATTCTCTATATAGGATTTTGATCTCAAAAGATATGTGGGTCCTCCCACATTTACAACTTTTTGCGATTTCATTCTATTCAGGGTTTTTACACACTGGCCAACATAATTCTTATCGTAGATCGCGTGGGCGTCAACCCTCACAACTATGTCTCCCCTTGCCATTTTTATCCCCTTGTTGAGTGCCGCAGATTGAATTTTCTTCTCATTATCTATCAGCAGCAATTTTTCATTGGTAAATTTCCCTATTATATCCCTCGTAGAATCTGTAGACATTCCATCTAATACCAATATCTCAATAATGTTTTCATAAGTCTGATCCACTATGGATTTAAGACATTTTTCTATATACATTTCCTCATTATATACTGGAATTATTATTGAAACTGAATTTCTGTTACACATACAAATCTCCTCTTAATCTTTTATCAGGTGGTTCTCCCGCCGCTGTAAATCATCTGCCATATATTCTACTTAACGTAGGTTCATTCGATTCCCAGAAATAATTATCTTTCATTTTTCTCATACTGCCAATCATCTTTTCCTTTTCATGCGGGTTCTCCACAAACCTTCCTATTATATCCTCCAATTCTCCTTTAAGATCACTTCCATCTATTCCGTATCCGAAATTATTCTTTTTAACCTCAAATCCAAATTCAGTTGCAGCATTTGCAATAATTGGAGTTTCAGTTATTATGCTCTCAAAGAATTTATTTGGCATAGATATAGCTGCCGTATTTCCCGGGTAAAAGGCATAGGTCACATCAATATTTCTATATAATTTTTCAAGCTCATCTATATGATATACTCCCCTTATATATACATTGGAAAACTTTTTTGAATATTCAGCAAGTTGTTCAGAATATATTCCTCTTCCGCAGATTATGATCTGTACGCATTTGTTGTATTTTTGGGAAGCATCGATGAGTGCCTTTATCTCATCATAATATCTCACCGACCCTATAAAACCAATTCTAAGCTTGGAGCTGGGCACTTTTTCTATGTTCCCAAATAGATTTTTATAAGGTGCATTATTTACTATGTAGATATTCTTGCTTATTTTACTGTAAAGCTGTTTCATCTTTGGGGTAACAACTATATGGGCATTCACTTTTTTAAGAAGATGTCTTTCCATCAAGACAATTGCCCTGCAAATAAATTTATTTATAAAACCAGGCCTGTTATAAAAATACATATAAAAGAGATCATGTTCATCATATACAAGTTTCAATTTAAGTTTTCTATTTACACCGGTCCCTATGAAAAGTCCATCAAAATCATGACAGTGAATGGCCTCAAAATCCTTATTTTTCAGATAGCTATATACTTCCTTTTTAAATTGTAGAAATTTAAAAATCTGTCTGTATCCGGAACCATATTGGGCTTCTCCAAAAAATCTTACTATTTTTATACCATTTAAATTTTCTTCTGGTTTATCCACATATGTTCCATCCCTGTCCCAACATAAAATAGTGATTTTATGTCCCAGTTTTGTAAGAGATTTTGCCTCCTTATAAACTCTGGGATCAGGATCAAATCCATTTGTAAGCAGCATAGCAATGTTCAAAATTTTCTCACCTCATAATTTCATCATATATATCAATAGTTTTTTGTGCATTTCTAAACCATGTAAATTCACTGAGTACAGTATTTTCCCCATTTTTTCCAATTTTCTTTGCGGCGGCTTTATGACTCAATATATAATCTATGGTATCTGCCAGATCATCCACATCTTTAGGTTCGACTAGAAAACCGTTTTTCCTATCTTCAATGACATCTTCTATCCCCTGTCCTTTAATACCAATGACAGGTATGCCATTGTTCATCGCCTCTATGTAAACTATGCCAAATCCTTCCTGCCAGCTTGGAAGTGAAAATACATCACATTTTGAAGACATGTACTTTATCACCTCCGAATGGGGTAATTTCCCCAAAAAAATTACATTTCTGCTCAGATTCAAATCCATTACAAGTTTCTTTAAATTTTTACTCTCCTCGCCGTCTCCAATTATATAGTACATGATATTGGGATATTTTTTTACAAGTTTTGACAATGCATTTATATTCAGATCAATTCCCTTGGTTTTTATCAAAGATGATACACTGAGCATAACATACTGTCCTTTAAGTTCAATTTGTTCATCTATGGCATATTCTTCCGGATTAATTCCATTATTTATAACTACAGTTTTATCTAAAAGGTATTTTTCTTTTATCACATTCCTCAATTTATTACTGACAGTTATTATTTTATCTGCAAATTTCAGGACCCTGAACACATTCTTTCTGCAGCTTTTATTCTTTTTTATAGTATATTGAAAATCCTGGCCATGAATTGTCACCACTAAAGGTACCTTATACTTTTTATCAAGAATCATACTGGCAAATCCGACAGGTATCGCAGTATGGGCATGTATGACATCAAATTTGAAATTCCTATATATTTTACCTATAGTCTTTTTTATCCCAAGATACATAAAAAAGCCTGAATTCTGTAAAAAAATTCCCTTGGGAATTTCAAAATACCTGGGGTAAAAAACTTCCACGCCATCAAGCACTGCTTTGTTCGGAACCTGAATATAAGCTCTATATTTTTTTACTACACCTAAAAAAGCTGGAACATAAGGCACCGGGCATACCACTTTTACATTGCATCCCTCACCTATAAGTTTCTGAACCTGCTTATGGACAAAAATACCCAAAACACTATTGATAGGTGAAGGATACATATGTGAAATAACTAGCACATTCTTCATGGTCTTATTCATCCTTTTGATATTTTTTTCTCTTATAAGTTGGCACTTTTTCTTCTATAAGTTTAATTACCTGTTCTCTATCGCCATTTACTACTTTTCCAAAATCCTCTATGGATTTTTCTACAAAATTCATATCTATCCTGTTTGGTTTTTCCACAAATATTTTATCGTGTTCTGTAGAAGTCAAAGCTACTTCATTCATAAGCGGTTCTTCATACAACTTTTCTCCCGGCCTGAGTCCAGTATACTTTATCTTTATATCCACACCGGGTTCATATCCGGATAAAGTTATGAGATCCTTTGCCAGATCTACTATTTTTACGGGTTTACCCATATCCAGGACAAAAATTTCACCCCCACGGGCTATAGCACCTGCCTGAATAACAAGCTGTGCAGCTTCGGGAATAGTCATAAAAAACCTGTTTATCTCAGGGTGGGTTACTGTCACAGGACCTCCATGGGCTATCTGCTTTTTAAAAAGTGGAATTACTGAACCATTGCTTCCAAGCACATTTCCAAATCTCACAGCTACATACTCAGTTTCACTGTCCTCGTCAAAAGCCTGCACCATGATTTCACAGAATCTCTTAGTGGCTCCCATAACACTAGTTGGATTAACAGCCTTATCCGTGCTTATCTGCACAAATCTTCCCACCTTGAATTTATCACAGCATTTAAGTACATTGTACGTTCCAATTATATTATTTTTAACCGCTTCAGCAGGATTGTTCTCCATAAGCGGAACATGCTTGTGGGCCGCTGCATGAAAAACCACCTGGGGCCTATATTTCTGAAATATATCTTCAAGTCTATTCACATCTCTTATAGAACCTATAATTATTTTTTTATTCAACTTGGGATATTTATAATTCAATTCCATTTCCACATCATATACATTGTTCTCATATATGTCAAATATTAAAAGCATCCCAGGTCCGAACCTGGCTATCTGCCTGCACAGTTCAGAGCCAATGGATCCTCCTCCGCCCGTTACAAGTATAACCTTTCCCTTTATGTATTTATTTATATTTTCATTGTTCAGCTTTACCTCTTCTCTCCCCAAAAGATCTTCAATGTTCACATCTCTTATTTTGGACATGTTGACATTTCCATCTATCATTTCATATATTCCGGGTAAAGTTTTAAGTTTGCATTTTGTGGTTTTACATATGTTTATAATTTTCCTTTTGGTCTTAATATCTGCCGAAGGCATTGCTATTATTATTTCTTCTATGCTTTTGTCCTTACATATTCTCTGGATTTCATCTCTTCCACCCAAAACCTTTATTCCGTTTATAAGCTTTTTCTTCTTTGCCCTGTCGTCGTCTATAAGACCTATTATATCGTAATTAAAATTCTTATGTTTTTTTATTTCCCTTATAAGCATGGCTGAAGCATCGCCCGCCCCAACTATGAGGAGTCTTTTTTCTCTCCTATTCTTATACTCCCCTTTATTTCTATCCTCAGACACCCTATATACAAATCTTATTCCTCCCAGTGCAAGCACTGACAATATCCAAAAAATTATGTGAACTGTATAGGGAAATCTATAGAACCTGTTTTCAAGAAATTTATAATTTATAAGATAGCTGTAAATTATAAATATCAGATTGGCCAGAGATACGGAATATACTATGGAAAAAAGCTCCTCTACAGAAGCATATTTCCATATTCTGTCATATAGATTGAATATCTTATTCATTATCAAAGTTATAATCACTACAGGAATAATGGAAAGTTTTAAGAATATCATATATTCCGGAGGTATATTAAAATCAAATCTGAGCAGCAGAGCAAAATAAAGTGAAGCTATCAGAAAAAGTACATCGTATATTACAAGTTTTTTATCTTTTTGCATTTCAACACTTCCTAGGATCATTGTAAAAGTCTTGTATAAAAACTCTCTTTATCTATTTTACATCATAAGTAAAATTATTCAACATATTTTTAATTTGCGATCTTTACCGCAATCAAGTCACAAACAATTTATTTCTCTTTCAATTTATTATATACACCCTTGAAAAGCTCCTGATTTTTCAGATTCAACAGATATTTCATAAAAGGTATTTTCAGCTCGTTTCTCTTAAGTGCATATTCCACTGTAGCTTGTAAAAAGCCAAGCTTGTCACCTACATCATACCTCCTTCCCTCGAAAGTATATGCATACATAGCTTCATTTTTTGCAAGTGTCCTGAGTGCATCTGTAAGCTGAATCTCACCCCCTTTCCCCGGTGTAGTATTGTCCAATATTTCAAATATAGAAGGGGTTATTATATATCTCCCAAGTATGGCTACATTGGAAGGGGCCTCCTCCACCTTAGGTTTTTCTATTAAATCCTTGACCTTATATACTCTGTTTTCTATATACATACCCTTGACTATGCCGTATTTATAGACCTCGTTTTTATCTACCTTCTGCACGCCTATAATTGAAGTTTTATATTCATCATAGCAATTTATAAGCTGTTTTAAACAGGGAATTTTGCTGTCCACTACATCGTCGCCCAGCATTACTGCAAAAGGTTCATCCCCTACAAAAGTTCTGGCACAATTTATAGCATGGCCCAATCCCTTGGGTTCTTTTTGCCTTATATAATAGATATCCGCCATATTGGATATATCCCGTACCATTTTAAGAAGATCTTTTTTACCTTTTTTTTCCAATTCTTGTTCCAATTCCACCGACTTGTCAAAATGATCTTCTATTGCCCTCTTGTTTTTCCCGGTTATTATAAGTATTTCCTCTATTCCAGAAGCCACTGCCTCTTCTATAATATACTGTATAGTAGGTTTATCCACTATAGGAAGCATTTCCTTAGGCTGGGCCTTGGTAGCAGGCAAAAACCTGGTTCCAAGTCCTGCTGCCGGTATTATAGCTTTTTTTACTTTCATATTCAAAGCATCCCTTCCATAATTTTATTTATAGATCTCCCCAATAAATATTCATGTTAAATGCCTTTTAATCAGGTATATTTTTAATTATATTCTCCAGCTGCAGCACAACTTCATCTTTTGGATCCAGCTTCTTTGCTATTTCCAGATGTATTTTTGCATCCTTCAATTTTCCTGAATTCAAATAACACATTATAAGATTCGTGCATATTTCCACGGATTTAGTGGCTTCAAAAGCTTTTCTCAAATAAGCTATGGCGGTTTCATAATTCCCCAGAGAAGCATAATTAATTCCCATTTCATTTACAATTTCCACTATACTGCTATCTATATTCAACGCTTCATTCAGATAATAAATAGCCTTTTCGTAGTTCTCCAGCATCCTGTATGCAACAGCTATATAATAGTATAAAAGGGCATTGTCCCCCCATATGTCCAAAAGCGGTATTAAAAGTTTTAAAGCCTCAGTGGGATTGCCAGGATCACTCTCCAACAGCTCTTTACCTTTGTCATAGTTCACAATGGATATCATCCACTGCTTTAAATTTGTCACATCTGAAGTTTCCTCTCCACCCTTTTCTATATAGGTATTTATGCAAAATAATGCCCTTTCATAATCACCGTCTTCTTTTTTTAAAAGGGCTTCATAAAAATAAGGAAGCGCATAATTTTCCTTAAGTTCGGCCTTCTCTAGAATATTCATTTCTTCTTCTTTATATACATTGTCTTTTCTCCTGAGTTTATCCACCATAATTATGAGTTTATCATATAGTTCTACGGTATCTTCTAAAATAGACAGTCCTTTCAAATTTATATAGGCATCCTCATAGTTTTTTTCTTTAACATACCTTGCAACTACGCCTTTTATAAATTTGCCATTGCCTCTATGGCTGCCCAATATTATCTTATAATATTTACCAAATTTGAAATTTTCATCTGCCCCCAACACATAGTACATTCCTTCGACAAAATAACCCAGAGGTATATTCTCCATGTTTTTTTCAGATTTGACATCCTCTACAATATATTTGGAATTCACGGGCAAATATATACCCTGTGGAATTTTGACTTTAAATATTTTTTCTACATTTTCCCTGCTGATTTCCAGAAATAAAAATTCAGATAATTTTTCTGCAAAATATGATTTTATATCCATAAATTTCTATCACCTACAATACTCATCATCAATCCGCACTTTTAATTACATCCATGACATTTTTCTCAAGTGCTGTCATTTTGTTTCGAGAATTCTCCAAACTGTTTCCTATCACAGAGAGGTATATTTTTATTTTGGGCTCCGTTCCAGAAGGCCTTACCACGAACCACGATTTATCTTCCATAACAAATTTAAGTACATTTGACCTAGGTAACTTTATACTGCTTTCACTTATATTCATCAAGTCCTTCTTCACACCCAGTTTATAATCGAACTTTTCAACTATTTTCACGCCGCCGATGGTTCTTTTCATGGAATGTCTAAGGCAGTGCATTATGGTTTCAATTTTATCGTGTCCCTTTTTCCCTCTAAGTTCTATCGAAATAAGTTTCTCCCTGTAAAATCCATATTTTTTATACAGATCCATCAGGGCATCATAGAGGCTCTTGCCCTTCATCTTATAGTACAAAGTCATTTCACAAACCAAAGTAGATGCAATCACAGCATCCTTATCCCTTACAAAATCCCCGGCTAAATACCCATAGCTCTCTTCAAATCCAAATATAAACTTCCTATCTCCGTTTTTTTCAAACTCCTTTATCTTTTCTCCTATATATTTAAATCCGGTAAGCACATTTATAAGGCCCACTTTATAATTTCCTGCTATATCAGCCGCCATATCCGTAGTAACTATAGTTTTGACTATCTCCCCATTTTCAGGAAGCCTGTCAAATTCTTTCAAGGAAGACAGTATATAATCTGTCAAAAGTACTCCAACCTGATTACCCGTAAGTATTTTATATTCACCCTGAGAATTTTTTACCACTACGCCAAGTCTATCACAATCCGGATCCGTTCCAAATATTATATCCGGTTTTATATCCTCTGCCATATCCAGGGCAATGTGAAAAACTTTTGGATCCTCGGGATTGGGGTAAGCTGCAGTCGGGAAATTCCCATCCGGCTTTTCCTGTTCTTTAACCACAAATACATTTCTATATCCGAGTTCCCCTAAAGTTCTTCTAACCGGTATATTCCCAGTTCCATGGAGAGGCGTATATATAACTTTCAGATCTTCTGCATGTGAGCGTACAAATTCCTTCCTTATTACCAGATTCTTTACCTTTTCTATATAGGACGTATCTATTTCCTCTCCTATAATGTGGAGAAGGTTTCTGTCCACAGCTTCATCCATGCTGATATGTCTTACTTCTGAAAAACTCTTGATATCCTCTATACTTAAAAATATCTCATTTGCCCATGCATCCGTTATCTGGCCGCCATCTTCGCCATATACCTTATATCCATTATATTGCTTCGGATTATGAGATGCCGTTATTACAATGCCAGCTTTACATTTCAGCTTTCTCACTGCATAGGAAAGCATTGGTGTTGGATGAAGTGTTTTAAAAAGTTGGACTTCTATACCGTTGGCACATAAATTACATGCGGCAGTCTGTGCAAATTCTTTGGACATTATTCTGCAGTCATAAGCTATTGCCACGGAAATATCTCCTCTATACTTTTTTATGAGATACCTGGATAATCCTTCCGTGGCTTTTCCTACGGTATATATGTTCATTCTGTTTGTTCCCATTCCTATTATTCCCCTGAGACCGCCTGTGCCAAATTCTAAATCTTTATAAAATCTATCTTCTATTTCTTTTTCGTCGTCTATATTTTTTAATTCCGATTTTCCTTTCTCATCTATATAAGGTGAGTTTATCCAATATTCATATTTTTTTCTATAAATACTCATATTATTTTCCCCCTATATGCAATATTTGATAACTACTATTATACTATAAAACAAGATTAAAAGCACTTGAGCTTATAATTTTATATTTATATAAAAATACGGTTTAAAAGTTGAATTTATAGATCAATTAACATATAATTATATTAGTTTTTATTAATAACGTTCATCCCTTTAATTTCAAGAATTAGAGGGGTATTTTTATGAAGGAAGGTGCTTTATCAAGTTGTATAGATTAGATCAAAGTGAAACACCGCTGTTTGACGCACTGATGGAATACGTAAATAGGAAAACCATACCTTTTCATGTCCCGGGTCATAAAAAAGGTGTCGGAGCAGATCCAGAGTTTAAAAAATTTATGGGTGAAAATCCTTTTAAAATTGATGTCACCGTGTTTAAGCTGGTTGACAGCCTTCATCATCCCAATGGTCCTATAAAAAAAGCCCAGCAGCTCGCTGCTGATGCATACGGCTCTGATGCTGCCTTTTTCTCAATTCAAGGTACATCCGGAGCCATACAGGCCATGATAATGTCTGTAGTAACTTCTGGAGATAAACTGATAATTCCCAGAAACGTCCATAAATCAGTTACTGCCGGTATCATATTAAGTGGAGCGGTACCTGTTTACATGCAGCCTGCCCTGGATAAAAAAATAGGCATTGCACAGGGTGTCACACCTGAAACCGTAGAAAAAACATTAAGGGAAAATCCCGATGCAAAAGCAGTTCTTATAATAAATCCAACTTATTATGGAGTGGCTACAGATATAAAAAAGATTACAGATATTGTACATAGCTATGACATACCATTGATTGTAGATGAAGCCCACGGACCTCACCTTGCTTTTAACGACAACCTACCAATCTCATCTATACAAGCTGGCGCAGACATGTGTTCTCAAAGTACACATAAAATAATTGGCGCTCTGACTCAATGTTCCCTACTTCATGTAAAATCGAAATATATAGATGCAAAGAGAGTTCAACAGGTTTTATCACTGATTCAAACCACTTCACCTTCATATATCTTGATGGCTTCACTGGACTGTGCCAGAAGACAAATAGCCCTTCACGGAAAAGAGCTTTTGGATAAAGCTATCAGCCTTGCAAATTATGCCAGATATGAAATAAACAGCATTCCAGGTTTTTACTGCTTTGGAGAGGAAATAATCGGAAATGAAGGTGTGTTTTCCCTGGATCCCACTAAAATAACTATAACCTGCAGGGATTTGGGAATTACCGGCTATGACCTGGAGATGATTCTGTCAAACAAATACCACATCCAAATGGAGCTGTCGGATATATACAATGTCCTGGCTGTGGGCTCCTTTGGTGACACAAGGGAAAACATGGATGCTCTCATCCATGCCTTAAGAGAAATAAGCAGTGAATACTACGGTAAAGGAACCAGAAAATCAGATTTTCTAGATATACCTGCGATACCAAAACAACTGATAATTCCCCGAACGGCTTTTAACTCTACAAAAGTTCCAGTAGCCTTAAAGGACAGTGTAGGTATGATAAGCGGTGAATTTCTAATGGCGTATCCACCTGGAATACCCGTACTTTGTCCCGGAGAGGAAATAACAAGAGAAATAGTAGATTATGTCCGGGAATTGAAAAGCACCGGTTTGTCCATTCAAGGTACGGAAGACCCCGAGGTTGAATATATAAAAGTCGTGAAATCAGATAATTCTAAGATCAATATATAGAGTACAATATTGTACTCTATATATAAATACAAGTTTCATAATAACCTTTTCATTTTGATTTACATTAAGAAACAACCGCTCCAAGAGCTATGGAATAAAGCTTCGACATAGCGCTATTTGTCCTGGACACCAACACTACAGGGCATTTGGCTCCAACTATGACTCCTGCATTTTTCGCACCTGCAAAATATGTCATGGATTTTCCAAGCAAATTGCCGGCTTCTATGTTGGGAACCAATAATATATCCACGTCACCTGCCACTTTGCTTACTATTTTCTTACGTTCTGCGGAAATTTTAGACACTGCCACATCCAGCGATATTGGTCCGTCAATTATACATCCTTTTATCTGACCCCTTCTATTCATTTGAGTCAGTACTGCCGCATCCAAAGTTGACTGCATATTTGTATTTACAACTTCCACCGCACATATGGGGGCAACTTTAGGCAGTGTTATCCCAAGTTTACTGGTTACAAAAATCGCGTTTTTCACTATTCCAATTTTTTCTTCCAAATTAGGATAAGTCAGCATTCCCCCGTCTGTCAGAAACAATAATTTATGATAAGCTGGTACTTCATAGATCATTACATGGGACAAAAGCTTGCTGCTTCTAAGCCCAGCTTCTTTGTTTAGAACAGCTTTTAGCATATCCGCCGTTTTAAGCATACCTTTCATTATAAATTGGGCTTTCCCCTCAGATACAAGCTTTACAGCCTCAGCCGCCGCTTTAAACGGATCTTTTTCATCTATTATTTCTATATTATTCCTGTGCAAACTTTCCCTTTTTAAAATATCAACTATATTTTCTTTATCCCCAACTAAAATGGCATTTACGATTCCAAGTTTTACCGCTTCCGTAACAGCTTTCAAAACCTCTACATCCTGAGCTACAGCTACAGAAAGTACCTTTTTAGTTTTTCCTGCAGCTATATCCAAAATCTCCTCTAATTTTTTCACCATTTTTATTTCTTCCTTTCCATATCCCCACAATTAAAAACACCAATTCTCCATTATCTGTTATACAATATTCTGCTGTCTATATCTTTTACAGACTTGCATCCCGTTAAAACCATAGCAGATTTCAATTCACTTTTTAAATTTTCAACATACAATTTTACTCCATCCCGCTGGCCCCCAAAAGATGCAGTTACAAAAGGTCTTCCTATAAGCACGGCATCTGCACCAAGCGCCAGCATTTTAAGTACATCTACACCGCTCCTAATTCCGCCATCTGCTAATATTGTAACCCTGCCCTTGACTGCTTTAGCTATATCCGGAAGGACATCTGCCACTCCCGGTGTCTGATCTAAAACCCTGCCGCCGTGATTTGAAACCACTATTGCACTAACTCCGGCTCTTACAGCAAGTTCTGCTTCATCGGCCGTCATTATACCCTTCAATATAAATGGGAGCTCGGTACTTTTAACAATTTCTTCTATCTCGTCTATTGTCTTAGGTCCTACAGGCTTTCCATGGATCGCCAAAGTTATAAGACCTGCTGCATCTATGTCCATACCTACGGCAAACACTCCCGCTTTTTCTGCAATTTTTATTTTACCTATAACATTTTCATTTTCCCAGGGTTTTATTACAGCTATCCCCCTACCGCCATATTCCTTTAATTTTTGCAAGTTAGTTATCAAAAAAGAATCTACGGCAGTATCCCCTACTATGGGATATATTCCTCCATCCAAACATCCTCCTATAATCCAGGATATATATTCTTCTTCAGTAAACTTTCCCCCCATATTCAGAGTAGTTCCGGAAACCGGAGCTGCCAGCACAGGTATGTCCATCTTCTTTCCGAACAGTTCTATAGAAGTGTCCGGATTTTTGGCGTCGTGTATAACACTCATATTCAACTTATATCTATTTAGTGCATTAAAATTTTCCTTGAAGGAATCTCCTGTTCCCTTTCCTCCCATACCTGGTACTTCACCGGCACAGGCATACCCGTTGCACACAGGACATACCCTGCAGCTTCCTCTTAAATTTTCACGTGCCTTTTTTAATACATCATCATAGTTCATAGCAAATAATATCATTAAATAATATATTAAATTCCAATTATTTAATGAATTCTCCCCCCTTTTTTGTAATTTATCCATAATATAAAATTTTACATAACAATTATATCATATTTGATTACTTTAACTCCACCACTGTAACACCTGTACCACCTTCACCATACTCTCCCAGCCTGTAGCTTTCTACATGGGAATGACGCTTGAGCATATCCGATATGGAATTTCTAAGTACCCCAGTACCTTTTCCATGTATTATAGTCACTTCCTTCAGGCCGCCTAAATAAGCATCATCTAAATATTTATCCGTTGTATAAATTGCTCCCAGGGAATCCATTCCCCTCACATCCAGGGAAGGAGAAACACTCCTCAAATTCAATTTTGCCTCTCTCTTAACTCTCTTTTTCCCATTGTCCGAGTTATCTTTACAAGCTCTTAAATCCTTTAATTTCACGGTTATTTTCATGATCCCAGCTTGAACCTGTAGTTCTCCTTTAGCATCAGGTTTAGTTAAGACCACCACTTTTTGATTTAAAGAAGGTATAAATACCTTCTGGCCCTCTTCAACCGAATTAAGTTTTTCTCCTTTTTCAGTCCTGCCTTTATACAGTTCCTCCTCAGTTTTTTCCAATTTATTTTTTAATTTTTTTCTATTTTCCTCCAATTCATGTCTTGCCGAAGAAGTATACCCGGCTTCTTCAAGTTCTCTCATATTCTTTAAAATTTTGTCCGCATCCTCTTTGGCCTGTTTCAATATTTCTTTTGCTTCCCTCTTTGCTTCAATTATGGATTTATCTCTTATATTCTGGAGCTTATCTGATTTCTGCTGATACTTTGATCTGATCTTATCCGCTTCATTTTTCAAAATTTCCGCTTCCCTGGCATAACTTTCAGCTTTTGCCCTTTTTTCCTGAAGGCTCTGGATTAAATCTTCAAACTCTAGAGCATCCCCAGTTATATTTTTTCTGGCATCTTCTATTATATATTGGGGTAGTCCAAGTCTTTTTGATATTTCAAAAGCATTTGACTTCCCCGGTATTCCTATCATAAGCCTATATGTAGGTTTCAAAGTCTCCACATCAAATTCCACTGAAGCATTTTCCACACCTTTACTTTTCAATGCATATATTTTCAATTCGCTGTAATGTGTTGTAGCTACTATCGTACACCCTCTATTTTTCAAATTTTCAAGTATGGATACCGCCAGAGCTGCACCCTCTGTGGGATCTGTACCTGCACCCAGTTCATCAAATAATACCAAAGACCTGTTATCCGATTTTTGAATTATATTAACTATATTAGTCATGTGGGATGAAAAAGTGGATAAATTCTGTTCAATACTCTGTTCATCCCCAATGTCGGCAAATATCTCAGTAAAAAAACCTATAGTTGAATTTTCTTTTGCAGGTATCATGAGACCGCTCAATGCCATAATATGTAAAAGTCCTATGGTCTTGAGAGCCACGGTCTTACCCCCCGTATTTGGTCCCGTTATAACCAGACAGTTGAAATCTCTGCCTATATGCATATCCATTGGCACTACTGCCTTTTTATCTATAAGAGGATGTTTGCCCTCTATTATATCAACCAGCCCATTTTCATTTACATTCGGTACGACTGCATTTAATTCACTTCCAAACTTAGCCTTTGCAAACACAAAATCCAATTCCCATATTATATCTGCATCAACTTCAACTGCATGTATATTTTCATATATCTCTCCTGATAATTCAGTCAATATCCTATCAACTTCTGCTTTTTCTTTCAATCTCAATTCTTTTATTTCATTATTTAAATTCACAAGCCCCATGGGTTCTATGTAAAGTGTGGCCCCACTTGCACTCTGATCATGAACAAGACCCGGTACCATGGCTTTATTTTCTGCTTTCACAGGCAGCACATATCTGTCTCCCCTCATAGTATACAAATTATCCTGCAGATAGGAAGAATAAGTCCTCACAAACGAGTTTACCCTGCTTCTTACAGAAGCATTCTTATTTTGTAGATCTCTTCTAATTTTGTATAATTGAGGGCTTGCCTTATCTGATATCTCCTCTTCGCTTTCTATGGACATAGAAATTTTATTTTCCAAATCTTTTAAGATTATAATATTTGAACATATATTTTCTATTATCTGGAAATGATTTTCATCTTCTCTAGTACTTATATACTTTTGAAATCTCCTTGCAGCTTTTAAGATGGCACCTATTTTCAAAATCTGCCCCGGCACCAGTACAAAGCCCTTTTGAGCCATTGCTATGCCCTTTCTTACATCATAGACACCTTCAAAAGGCGGATTGCCTTTAAATACCAGAAGACCCAGCGCCTCCTGAGTTTCTGCAAGATGTCGTTTGACCTCATAAACATTGTCATAGGGCTCAAGTTTATCTACCAAGTCCCTTGCCGCACCAGTATTTGCATATTCCTTCAGTTTTTCCTTTACTTTATAGAATTCCAATATTTTTAAAGATTTTTCATTCATTTAAATATATCTACCCCTTCAGTTAAAAAATGAATCTGTCAATATCGATTTACTTCACACCATTTTTATAGTGTCCCCGGGTAAAGCGGCTAAAATCACCTTCAAATACCTCTTTTTGAAAATATGACAGTATCTTTTTAGTTTCATCATAATCTTCATCAATAAAATCTGCCCTAAAACTGTCAATTCCCATATCTCTCAATTCCTTTACATTTGATATCAAATTAACAGGGACTGTATTGTATATATAGCTTCTGCAAAATCTATCTGTTCTCAACGCAAAACTTTTTTTCTTTCTGTCTAAAAGTGAAAAAGTTTCTTCTCTACAAACTCCGCTGCAGTTCCTAAAACTACATTTGTCTCCAACTGTACTTCCTATAACACAGTATTCACTTACCATAAGTTCTATCTTCCCATATATCAATAACTGTGTCTCAGTATTGCTTTTTTTTATAATATCCTCTATTTCATGCCTGTTCAATTCTACACTTAGACAATCTCCATTTGTAATTTTACCATAAAAATCTAGTGCTGGACTATTGGTTATATTTAATTTATAATCCCCTAAAATCCTCACTTTATTTTTAAATTCATTTATCATGCCTAAATTAGCCGTAACTATGCCTTCAATGCTGTCTAAATTTTCGTCTATAAATTTTTTTACACAGCTGAATTCTCCTCTTATTATATTGGGTATTTTGACATATATTTTTTTAGGCTCAAGACTTCCCAAATCAACTTTAATTTTTTCTCTTTGAAATGGATTTATACATATATACTGAAAATCCGATTCAAGCACCGCCCTCAACTGTTCATCGGTACTCACAAATATTATTTTAGAAGGTAATTTTTTATCGGCAAATCTATTTTTCACAACAGCCGGATGGTGAATTTCATCTTTCAAATTGCTATCTCTTCTGTTTTCAATTAATACATATTCTTTAATTTTCTTCAGGAGATCTCTTCTAACTTCATTTAAAGCAGATATGGGTAAAAAGCCATTTTCAAAACATTTAAATTCTATATTTTCAAATTCAAATATTTCTTTCCCCGTTTTATTTAAACTTTTGCATATTCTCTCCTTACTCAAAGGACATTTCAGCGCTTTTTCAACCTTCTTGCCTTCCACCTTAAAATCAATACCACCGTAACTAGTACATAATGCAATGGGCTTTTTTTGCTGAAACCGCACTATCAGAGACAATTTGAACTTTTTCAGAAGTGCATTTCTATAAATTCCCCGTAAATTCTTATTTTGAGAAAAATCAGAAGTCTTGTATACCGCATTTTCCCCATTCTCCCTGTATTTATAATCAGGGGAATTCAACTTTACACTTTCACCACCGTGGGCTTTCAGTACTTCTTTATTTCCTCTAAATATTTTTGAAACAGCAAAACCTTGATTTGCAATTTTCACACCATCACCTACAGATATATCTCCCGTTAGGGAAATCATCCTGCCATCCCTATTAACACGGCCTATTTTTATTCCAGTATTATTGGGAAAAGAATAAGACATCATATCTCTTCCAGTATTCCCAAAAAGATAGGCTTTTGAAAAACCTTCCCTGTTAAATAACTGCAAAAGATTTTTCTTGCTGTGATTTAGACAAGATATATTTTTCAACATTACAGGGTTTTTATAAAAATTATCTATCACATTTCTATACTCTTTTACTACCCCTGCAACATATTCAGGTCTTTTCATCCTGCCTTCAATTTTCAAAGAATATACACCAGTTTTAATTATATCTCCTATATTCTCAATAGTACACATATCCTTAGGGCTTAAAAGATATCCCTTTTTCCTGCTTTTACCTTTTGCATCTATTATCTCATAAGGCAGTCTGCAGGGTTGAGCACATCTTCCTCTATTTCCGCTTCTTCCCCCAATGATACTGCTCATAAGACACTGCCCCGAATAGCAAATGCAGAGTGCACCGTGTATGAATATTTCTGTTTCTATTCCAAGATTTTTGGATATATGCCCTATTTCCTTCAGGGAAAGTTCCCTTGAAAGCACTATTCTCTTAAATCCTCTCTTGTTTAAAAAAGTGGCAGTTTCTCCATTATGTACAGTCATCTGCGTAGACGCGTGTAATTCAAGGTTTGGAATCATCTCCTGCAAAACGGAAGACAGTCCTATATCTTGCACTATAAGAGCATCTACTCCCATATTATATAAAAGTTTTGCGTATCTATAAGCTTTATCCAGTTCTTTTTCTTTAATTATAGTATTTACAGTCACATACACTTTGGTATTGTTGAGATGACAATATTCTACTGCATTTTCCATATTTTTATCATCAAAATTCTGTGCATAAGCTCTTGCTGAAAATCTATTTCCTCCAAGATAAACGGCATCTGCCCCCGCTCCAATTGCAGCATACATGCTTTCCAGATTTCCCGCCGGGGCCAACAGTTCTATTTTTTTCATCAATTTTTTCCTCCATATAGATTATATAATAAATCAATATAATTGAAAATCATATATTATTTTATCTTTTTTATCTTTTTAACCAAATACCACTTAAAATTTGTAACAAAAAAGCAAAAAAATTTATATATTATAACTGAAACAATTTTAAATTATTATACAAGAGAATAGTACTCGAAAAGTGAGGAGGAAAATTTATGGCTTTTTATACGGCTTATCCGACAGATGATGTATATATATCTCAATTCTTTGCAAATCAAAATTTTGTTTCATCATCTGTTTTGTATACAGGAGAATATGTTCAATACAATAGATGCCCAGATAATTATAGAAGCCTATTAAAATTTGATATAACAAATGCGTTGCCTTCTGAAGTCACGATAACAAATGCGACTTTATTTCTTTATGTAAATCGAAAAGAACAATCCGATTGCCAGCATATGTGTCAGCAGGTGAATATTTATAATAATTTAAGTGATTTTGACGAAAGTTCAGTCACTTGGAACAATATGCCTAATATTTCCCTAACACCATATACCATAATGGTAACAGATGAAGATGTTTGCAATTATATACAGATAGATATTACAAGTCTAGTTATTAACTGGTATGAAAATACAGTTACAAATAATGGAATAACTCTGGTTAATTCAGAAGACATTATAAATACAATAATAGGTTATGACAGCAGTAGAGGTAATCACACTCCATATTTATTGATAAAAGATGATTGCTACCAGGATCCCTGTGAAGATCCCTGCCATCCAATATGTCCACCTATATGTCCAACGGGTCCTACAGGACCTACTGGTGCAACGGGTACAACCGGACCTCAGGGAATTCAAGGTCCTACTGGTGCAACTGGCACTACCGGTCTACAAGGAATTCAAGGGCCAGCTGGTGCAACAGGTGCTACCGGGCCTCAAGGAATTCAGGGACCGATCGGACCTACTGGTGCAACTGGCACTACCGGCCCACAAGGAATTCAAGGACCAGCTGGTGCAACAGGTGCTACTGGATCTCAAGGTATCCAGGGACCGACTGGAGCAACAGGTGCCACTGGAGCGACAGGCTCTCAAGGTATTCAAGGTCCTACTGGAAACACCGGAGCTACTGGGTCGCAGGGAATTCAAGGACCAACTGGAGATACTGGACCTCAAGGTGTACAAGGTGCTACTGGAGCTACTGGTTCTCAAGGAACAATTGGTCCAACTGGACCTCAGGGTATTCAAGGAGTAACCGGTGCAACAGGTGCTACCGGGCCTCAAGGTGTACAAGGACCTACCGGTGCTACCGGAGCAACAGGGCCGACAGGAGCTACTGGCGCTGTTGGGCCTCAAGGAATTCAAGGACCAGCTGGTGCAACAGGTGCTACTGGACCGCAGGGAATTCAAGGACCAACTGGAGATACTGGACCTCAAGGTGTACAAGGTGCCACTGGAGCTACTGGTTCTCAAGGAACAATTGGTCCAACTGGACCTCAAGGCATTCAAGGAGTAACCGGTGCAACAGGTGCTACCGGGCCTCAAGGAATTCAGGGGCCGATTGGACCCACCGGGCCGACTGGAGCGACAGGCTCTCAAGGTATTCAAGGTCCTACTGGAAACACCGGTGCTACTGGGCCGCAGGGAATTCAAGGACCAACAGGAGATACTGGATCTCAGGGTGTACAAGGTGCCACTGGAGCTACTGGTTCTCAAGGAGCAATTGGTCCAACTGGACCTCAGGGTATTCAAGGAGTAACCGGTGCTACTGGATCTCAAGGTATCCAGGGACCGACTGGAGCAACAGGCGCTACTGGACCTCAGGGAATTCAAGGTCCAACAGGAGATACTGGGCCTCAGGGTGTACAAGGTGCCACTGGGCCAACAGGTGCTACCGGACCGCAGGGCATTCAGGGACCTACTGGTGCAACGGGTACAACCGGACCTCAGGGAATTCAAGGTCCTACTGGTGCAACTGGCACTACCGGTCCACAAGGAATTCAAGGGCCAGCTGGTGCAACAGGTGCTACCGGGCCTCAAGGTGTACAAGGACCTACCGGTGCTACCGGAGCAACAGGGCCGACAGGAGCTACTGGCGCTACTGGTGGAGGCGGTGCTATAATTCCATTTGCATCAGGTCTTCCCACTTCATTAACAACCATTTTAGGCGGAACTTTAAGCAATGTAAGCCTTATTGGGTTTGGAAATGCAGCAGTTGGCGTTGACATTGAAAGCGGTGGCACTATTGATCTAACAGGAGCTGCAGATACCTTGCTTAATTTTGCACTTTCGGTTCCCCGCACAGGCACTATTACTTCAATATCTGCATACTTTAGCACCACGGCTTCATTAACCCTCATAGGATCAACCATAAGCATTACTGCACAGTTATATCAGTCGACCGCTCCAGATAATACCTTTACTCCTATTCCAGGTGCTTCTGTGACATTATCGCCAGCATTGACAAATATAATTTCAATTGGCTCAATCAGCAGTGGATCAATTTCAGGTCTTTCAATACCGGTAAATATAGGAACTCGTTTATTAATGGTGTTTTCAGCAGATGTAACATCTGGTGTTGATGTAGCAGCAATTATCGCAGGCTATGCAAGTGCAGGCGTCGATATTAATTAATCCAATTTCTTACTAAAAGGACTGCTGCATAATTGAATTATGCAGTAAGTTCTTTATAAAAATACCTTCTCAAACATAAGCCGTCATTTACTGCCTTAAAATTATATATCCTTCTACACGGATATCAAAGTACAAAATTCAAAACTCAATGAAATGAAAGAATGGAGATGATATATTGAAAGATCCCATAACTGTAAGTCTATGTATGATAGTAAAAAATGAAGAAAATACAATAAAACGATGTCTATCGTCAGTTAGAGATTTAGTTGATGAAATAATAATAGTAGACACCGGTTCTTCCGACAGCACGAAAGATATATGTAAAAATTTCACGGACAAAATATATGACTTTGAGTGGACAGACGATTTTTCATCGGCAAGAAATTTCTCGTTTAGCATGGCAACTGAGGACTATATACTGTGGCTTGACGCAGATGATATTTTGCTTCCCGAAGATATAAAGAAATTTAAAATCATGAAAGAGTCTTTTGATTCTTCTTTAGACTCTGTAACCATGAAATATAATGTTGGATTCGATGAATATGGGAACACCACCTTAAGCTATAGAAGAAACAGGCTAGTTAAGGCTTCTAGAAATTTTAAATGGGTGGGTTTTGTTCATGAATATCTAGAAGTACATGGCAATATCTTTAATTCCGACATTGCCGTAACACACAAGAAAATAAACTATAGTCCAAACCGCAATATACAAATGTATGAAAACAAATTAAAAAAAGGCATACATTTTTCCCTGAGAGACATTCTCTACTATGGAAATGAGCTCTACGATCATAAAAGATATAACATGGCTTTTCAGTATTATTCTAAATTTTTAAAATCAGACAAAGGATGGTCAGAAGATAAGATAAGAATATGCAGCAATATAAGCGATTACTGTTTATCAGTAAACAAATTTGAGAAGTCCAGAAAATATATATTTAAAAGTTTTGAGTATGACAATCCCAGGGCTGAGGGGTGCTGCAGAGTTGGATTTTCATTTCTAATGGAAAATAAATTACATCAAGCTGTATTCTGGTATGAGATGGCTTTAAAATTAGAGAAACCCAAAAACAGCCTGGGCTTTTTTAATGATGCTTACTGGACTTGGATTCCACATCTTCAGCTCTGCGTTTGTTATGACAAGCTCGGTAATCATAAATTAGCTTATTTTCATAATGAAATGGCCGGTAAATTCAGGCCCAATGACAAGCGAATACTGTTCAATAAAAAATATTTTCAAAATATAGGTATATATAAAATGTAAAACACAGCAGCAAATTTTATCATCTTCTTAGGCTGCCTGTTGAAATCCGACTTTTACTGATGATTTCAGTTTAGGCAGCATAAAATAATTTTATAAGGGAATTGAACTCAAGATCCTTTCCTAACTCCCCATACCAGATAAATTTTACTGTTTCTCCCGATGTTAAAAGTATAAATGTTGTAAATATCTACAACAGTACTATATCTCTTTAAAATATCAAGTCTGGAGTTAAACCACCTAACATGCCCTTTAAAGTAAAAATTAGGTACAGAAAATATAATATTCGAACCGGATCTGAGCTTCCATATCAGCTCCAAATCTCTATTCAAATGCTCCAATACCTCAAATAAAACGACTGTATTATAATCTTCCTTTATTATATCAGAAGTATAGGCATCATCCGCTTTAAATAAATTTCTGTATTTATCATTCCTTATTCTAGCTATTTTAATTGCTTCACTGCTAAAATCTATGCCCCTGTATTTCACTATGCCATTGTCAAATACAAGATTGGCAAATTGACCCGCACCACAGCCTATATCTATAATGCTGGCATCTTTTATCTTCCTTATAATCTCCATACTCCTGCTCCAAACAGGAAAATACCTTGTTCTGCTGTAGTGTTCAAAATAGGTTTCATTTAGACCTCCATTTCTGTATAACAAGTCATAGAATGAACTCCGTTTTTCCTCAAAATGAAAATTATCTTCGGGAAAATTAAAAATGACTTCATCAAATGTATTAGTTAAAATATCCGTAAGATGTTTTCTTCCATATTTTTTAATTTTATCAGTTACTTCTAAGGACTCTCTGCCACCGCTCTCCCAATTCTCAAAAGATTTTAATACATACTCCTTTATACCATCTGTATCACTGATTTCAAAATTTCTACCTCTCCGGGTTTCAAGAATCAATTTTTCAACCAAACTGTTCCTGGGAGATAAGGATATTATATGTCTACACAGCCTTAAATATTCGAAAACCTTGCCTGTATAAACTGATTTTAGTCTTGTACTGCCACCAATTATCAGCAGAAGCAAATCCGCCCTGCTGGCATTTTTCAAACTATTCACATGCGGCATATAACTCAAGATTTTTATTATCCCGTATATATCAATACTGACAATTTTATCTAGAATGTATCTTTCAACTTCTCCTACAATTTCTACACTTATTTTTTCTTTGGGTATCTTCTTTTCCTCTATCAACTGATTTACAGAAATTATAAAACAAGACGGATCTATTTCAAAATAAAGAGAGCCGTTGAAAATTATTGTAAATTTATCATTTCGCTTTTTATCATAGCCTTCTACACTTTCAAAATCATCTTCATCGTACCCGTTTGTAATGGTCATCACCTTATTTTCAGGTAAATGAAATTCATTTATATAATTTTCACTTGAAATTTCACTTACAGTCAGTACCTTATCCGAATATTTCAATATATTATCTTCCATTTTTCTCTGCATTTTATACAATATAGATTTCCTATCCAAATCGAAATAGGGATTGTTTGTCCATTCATCTCTAAAATCAGATATCCAGGGTTTTCTATACTTTTTCTTTAAATAATAACCTGCTATATGATCAGAATAGGGTCCGGAAGTTGAATAGATCAGATCTATGCCATCAAAATCAATGATATCTCCTATTTTATCTACAACTTCCATGGCCCAGGTAACATTTATATCAGTGACAAAAGCAAGTCTCTTAAAATTGTTTTGAAGTTTTAGTAACTGAAACTCATATTGTTCTGTCAGACGATCGTCCTTTACAATCCCCGCATAAAAATCTACAAAATCTTTATAATACCTTTCATCCGCACTTGCTTCTTTTATCCTAACAATCTGAATATCATCCGGAATTTCACAGAGCAATGTATTGTCTTTAGGCATAAACTCACAATACAATACCGTAACAACTATGGGTTCATAATTGAATTTTCTCAAATATTTTACAAATTTCAAGGTTCTCTGAACCCCTGAACCCCCTATGGGCGGGAATATATATGCAATAATTAAAACTTTTTTTCTCCTCTTATAATCTTCTATTTTCTTTAAATTTTCATACTTGGCAATTTTTAATTTGACTGCACTAAGCATTTCATCTTTAGAAATGCAACCTATTTTTTTGTATAAAACATAAGCATTTATAAGTTTACCCTGGATCTCATATAATCCGGCCATAACATACAGCAAATTTACATTTAACGGATCTGACTCCAACCCTTTGCAGAGTACGCTGTAGATTTTATCTAAATTATTTTCCATATTTTCACCTTACAATATATGATTTAATCTAAGTATTTTAAGCACACTGCATACTCTTTCATCCCAGCTGTTGTCAAATGCAAATTTTTCTCTCAATAAAGACAATTTTTCATTGTCTTCATCAACCGATTTAATTATATTTTCCATAAAATCATATTTTCCACCTGATATATAACAGAGATCTTTTACTTTCACAACCTCTTCTATAGCAGTACTGACTACCGGTTTCCCCAAAGACATATATTCATACAATTTTATGGGATTACAGGAATTTGTCATTTCATTTACTTTAAACGGTATGATGCAGCAGCTGAAATTATTGATATAATAGGGAAGCTCTTCATATCTCTTTTCCCCTAAAAAATATACATTGCCGTTCAAGTTTATGTTTATTTTCCCACATTTGGCTCCTACAAACACAAAATTATAGGTGTTGTTTGACGATATATATCTCACTAAATTCCAATCTATCCAGGTTGCTATAGCTCCTGCATATCCTACAATCTTTCTATTTCGGGGAATATCTTCCGGAATCTTGTTTCTACCCGGGGAAAAATTATCTATATCCAATCCGTTTTTAATTGCATAGACATAACTGTGCCTTGAAAAAAACTTTCGGTAAAGCCTGTCCGATGCTGTAAATACTATATCTGCCGCATTTAACATATCTTCTATATATAAGCTCCAGGTTTCAAATTCACAGGAACAGTCATCTACTACATCGTATACTATATAATCATAGATCATACTGTTTATTCTAGTTATTTGCTCCGGTGAAGAACACCACAATATTATAGGTCTGCTTAATTTTTCATAATTGATATTATATTTTTTACCGATCTCATATAAATTGTCATTTATTTTTATAAGGTATTTTTTATTTATATTATCTGTATAATAAACAGTATATCCTACTTCACTCAACTTTTTCATTATCTGCTGGGGTCTCTGGTACATCCTGTTATAAGGGATCGTAGGCATTTGGATAAAAGTGGCCATTTTACGTATCCTCCCGTTTTATATCAATCTGCAATACATTTATAACTTTCAAATAAGGGACTTATACAATTTCTCCAGTTATAATTTTCAATTACATGGTTTTTCAGTTCTTTATGTTTTTTAATTTTAAGGCAGTCAATTATAGCTTCTCTTATACTGTGTTCATCATATGGATTGCAGTAAACGCACATGTCTCCAAAATACTCCCTTGCACTTCCCTCTACAGTTGAAACTATATTACAGCCTACAGCGGCTGCCTCTAAAGAAGATAAGCCCGGCGTTTCCACAAAGCTCGGCAGCACATGGATTCCTGCATATTTATAGGCACTGTATAAACTATATTCATCCATAAAGCCCAAATATCTCACATTTTTATAGGACATGCATCTGTTAAAATAACTTATGTCGTTTATACTTCCTATAAGTACTAACTGCAGTTTCAATTCGCTGCATATTTTACTCAAGACAAATTGATTTTTCCTGCTGCATATTCTTGCCACACAAAGTACATAATCCCTTAATCCATATTTTTTCTTAAAATTATATGAAGTTTTATGATTGGTTTCCACACCATTATAAATTACCCTGTAGGGAATATCTATTTTAAAATCCTTCCGGATCTGATCATTTTCCAATTCACTATTGGGATATATTAATTTACACCCTTTCAATATTTCTTTTCTATGTGTATCCAGTTTATCCCATAAAAATAAATTTCTTTCATCTCCTGTATAACTATAATATTTCTTTAGATTCCAGTATATGGGTGACAGCACTACAGGTTTGTCATAGACTTTAGCTCTCCTATAGTATTCATAAGTTTCTTCAACCCTGGTTAAATTAAAAAGATGTATTATGTCATAGGGAGAATAATCACGCACAGAACCTGTATTTATATCAATTTCTAATCCCTTTTCTCTTAAATACTGGGCCGTCTTGATAAGCTGTACAGAATCCCCTGCAAAATCTCTAAAACAGTCCCCCCTAATGCAAAATAAAATTTTCATAACAAATAAATCCTTCCAGACAAGTTATCTCTCAACTTATTATATGCATATCTTGCTCATCGGATATAAAAAAAATTCGAACTAATATTATTATCAGTTCGAACTCTATCTTGTCCCTTTATTTAAAAGAGGATTTTTCTGTTTTTTTTCTTTTGCTAAATTTATTTGATTTTCTATTAATTTGTGCTGAAGATCTATTATCTTATACTTCTCGGATTGGATTTGAAATTTCAGTTCCTTATTTTCCTCTACAATTTTTGTATTTTCCTTTACATATTTCTGGGTGGTTTCCTTTATTATTTCTATTTCCTCCTGGAGTTTTTCAATTTGTTTGTCCTTTTCCTTCAACTGGCCGCTGTTTTGAATTTTTTTTAATTTTTCTTTAAGCTCTTCATTGAGCTCTTCTGTATATTTAAGCTGTTTTTTTAAAGAATTAAGCTGATCTTCATAAACCTTCTCAACTTTTTTTAGCTCTCCCACCTGCTTTGACAGATCAGCATTTTGATCCTTAACCTTCAGCATATCATCCGCCACATTAAGAGCAGATAGAATAGCTGCTGAGGAAGTGCTTAATTTACTATTATTTTCTAATATGTTTTTTACCTTTTTGTCCACATAACTGGCTACTTTATGTAAATATTCCTCTTGCTCGTCGCCCTTTAAATTATATTCAATTCCATTTATAAACACCGTAACTACATTCATTTATTAAACACCCTCTCAGATCCATCCTGTTTCTCCCTATTCTCTATAAGAATATTTTATCACAAATACTGTATATGTTAAATATTATATTCAAGTTTAAATATTCATCAAGTTATTCCAAGGTCCAGAGAAGTTTACAGCTGAACCTCAGAATAACTTACATTTATCTGAGTTGTGCTCCAAACTTATGTTCCAATGCCTTCAATACCTTATCGTGAACTTTATTTACTTCTTTATCTGTGAGGGTCTTATTTTCAAGCCTGTAGGATATGGAATAGGCTACACTCTTTTTCCCTTTTGCAACCTGCTTGCCTTTATATACATCAAATAGCTTTACGCTCTCTATCATACTTCCTCCCTGTTTCTTTATAACGTCTTCTATTTCCTTTACCAAAATATCTTCATCCACCAGTATTGCCAGATCTCTCGTAACTGCTGGGAATTTAGGGAGCGGTTTATATTCCTTTTTCCTGTTTGCATATTTATAGAGCACATCCAAATTCAATTCAGCCACATAACATTTTTCATCGATCCTGTAATTATCCAATACACCGGGATGAATTTCACCCAATATACCTGCAAAATCCCTCTTTATATACAGTGATGCAGTTTTCCCCGGATGAAAAGTCAGATTATCGCTTTCCCTTTCAAAAGAAAATCTTTCTATATTCAATGCTTCCAATATATTTTCAACTACACCCTTTAAACTAAAGTAATTCACCTTGCCGTACATACCGATAGTTATGATATTTTTTTCCTGGGGCAGTTTGTTTATATCTCCCTCCGGTATATACACTTTACCTATTTCAAATAATCTGGCCAGTTCATTTTTTCTGGAATAATTTCTGCTTAAAGATTCCATCATGGAGGGAATTGTGGTTGTTCTCATTATACTGTAATCCTCTCCCAATGGATTTTTTATAGCCACTGCATTTCTAAGGATGCTGTCTTCCGGTAAAAGTATCTCATCGAAAGCCTTTCTGCTAATAAAGGAATAACTTATAGACTGATTTAACCCGCTGGATGTAAGTGTACTCAATATCTTATCATCTAATTTCTGTTTTGGATTTTTTCCTCCTCTGGTACTTACACTTTTTATTACAGTAGAAGGTATGGCATCATATCCGTACATTCGTGCTACCTCTTCGGCAATATCTTCCTTTATCTTTATATCCCTCCTTCTAAAGGTAGGTATATATATCTTTAGAATTTCACCTTCAGCCTGAGTATTCAATTCAAGTTTGTTCAAACAATTGGCCATTTCATCTTCAGGTATTTCAGTACCCAAAAAGCTATTTATCCAATTGTAATTCACTTTCAAAATGCCGGGTTCAATTTTTTCACCATATATGTCAATAGTTCCCTTCATAACTTTACCTGCATTCAATTTTTCTACTAAATAGCAAGCTCTGTCTACGGCCATTTCAGCTAAATTGGGATCGAGATCTTTTTCAAATCTGGATGAAGCTTCTGTTCTGATTCCCAGATTTTGAGAGGAAACTCTTACATTGGTCCCATTGAAATTAGCACTTTCAAATACTATAGACGAAGTATCGCTCCTGACTTCCGAATCAAGTCCCCCCATTATTCCTGCAATACCTATGGTTCTATCTCCATCTCTTATGGTAAGCATATTTTCATCCAGCAATCTTTTTTCATTGTCCAGAGTGATAAATTCTTCTTTGCCTTTTGATCTTTCAACCACTATTTTATTGGACCTCACATATCTCATATCATAAGCGTGCATTGGCTGGCCCGTTTCAAGCATAACAAAATTGGTTATATCAACCATATTATTTATGGGTCTGACTCCTGCCTCCAAAAGCCTTTCCTGCATCCATTGGGGAGAATCTTCTATCTTTACATCTTCCACTCCTCTGGCCATATACCTCCTGCAGAGTTTATCTTTCACTTCAACCTTCAATTTATCATTTATGTACTTATCTGAAGATGCAGTATATTTACATGGAGGCATTTTATAATTTTCATTTAAAGTTGCCGCAGTTTCCCTGGCCATTCCTATGATACTGAGACAATCGGGCCTGTTGGAAGTTATCTCAAAATCCAATATGGTGTTTGTCATATTCAATATATCCTTTATATCCCTGCCAACAGGAGTGTCTGAAGGTAAAATCATAAGTCCATACACTGGCTTATCACCGGCAATCCCCAGCTCTTCTTCAGAACAAAACATACCGTTTGACATGATTCCCCTCAATTTCCCCTTCTTTATTTTCACACCTCCGTGAATTACAGAACCATGAAGTGCAACAGGAACTACATCATTTTCCTTCATATTAGTGGCAGCTGTTATGATTTGAAGCAGTTCATCCTTTCCTATATTTACCTGACATATTACCAATTTATCTGCATTAGGGTGCTTTTCTATCTTCATTATTTTCCCTGTAACTACATTTTTAATCTCGTCACCAGTTGTAATCACTTCTTCTACCTTCGAACCGCTCAAAGTCAATTTATCTGCCAATTCTTTTCCTGTAATATCTACATTCACATAATCTTTCAACCAATTTACCGGAACTTTCATAAAAAGATCTCCCTTCCATTTATTTTATTGTTTAAATTAAAACTGATTTAAAAATCTCATGTCACTTTCATACATATTTCTTATATCATCTATGCCGTATTTCATCATAACCATCCTATCAACACCCATTCCAAAAGCAAATCCACTGTAAACCTCTGGATCTATATTGCAATTTCTAAGCACCTGGGGATGAACCATACCACACCCCAAAAGTTCTATCCATCCTTCTCCCTTACATACCCTGCAGCCTTTGCCGTTGCATACAAAACAGGTGGCATCCATTTCTGCAGAGGGTTCTGTAAAAGGAAAATGATGTGGCCTGAATTTTGTCTTCATGTTTTCTCCAAACATCCTCTTGGCAAATAATTCCAAAGTCCCCTTTAAGTTTGCAAAAGTTATACCCCTATCTACTACAAGGCCTTCCATCTGGTAAAATATAGGCGAATGAGTGGCATCCACTGAATCCGCGCGGTAAACCTTCCCCGGAGATATCATCTTTATGGGTGGTTTCTGTTTTTCCATAGTTCTTATCTGTATAGGCGACGTCTGAGTTCTAAGTACTACATCGTCGTTTATGTAAAACGTATCCTGCTCTCCTCTAGCCGGATGATTTTTAGGTATATTCAATGCCTCAAAATTATAATAGTCCTTTTCAATTTCAGGTCCCTCTTCTATAGTAAATCCCATGGAGATGAATATTTCCTTCATATCTTCCAGAACCTGTTCAAGTGGATGGCATTTCCCGATATTTTGTCTTATGCCGGGCATTGTTATATCGATTGTTTCACTTTTGAGTTTTTCCTCCGTCTTAAGTTTCTTTACCTTTTTTGATTCTTCCTCTATGGCATTTTCCAGAATTGATCTTATTTGATTGGCAAGCTTTCCAACTACAGGTCTCTCTTCCGGGGAAAGGTTTCTCATTCCTCTCAGTATCTTAGTCAATTCACCTTTTTTACCCAGATATTTGACTCTTATATCCTCTATGCTGAAGCTGTTTTCCCTGTTCTTTAATTCTTTAAGAGCATCTTCCTTAATCTTCTCCAATTTTTCTCTAATCATATTAAATTCTCTCCTTCCCAGCTTTAAATTTAAATAAAAAAAATTCATCCCACAAGGGACGAATTTCTGCATTCCGCGTTACCACCCAAATTAATATTATATAAATAATATTCTCTTTGAAAATCTAACGGCATTACCGCCAACTGCTACTTTTATTTCACAGACAGTACTCCGGAGTGAACTTCAGCATACAGCATTTTAAAAAAGCTTTCAGCCTTAACTTTTTTTCTCTGAAAAATATCAAATATACTTACTTTCTCCTTCACAGTATAAGAATTTAAACTTTTTTATTATCTATACTTTTAAATGATACCTGTAGTTTTACCTATTGTCAACATTAAGTTCTAATCTATGCACTCAATTGTTTTTTAGCTATGTTAACCAGTTCTGTAAATCCCTCAGGATCTTTTATCGCTATCTCCGAAAGCATTTTTCTATTTATATCAATACCTGCCGTTTTTATTCCATTTATGAATTTCGAATAAGAAAGTCCGTTCATCCTAGTTGCTGCATTTATTCTAGCTATCCAGAGTTTCCTGAAATCCCTCTTCTTTAATTTTCTTCCCACATATGCATTTCTCAAAGCCCTTATAACTGTTTCATTAGCTGCTTTAAACAATTTACTTTTACCGCCGTAGTATCCTTTTGCAAGCTTTAACACTTTTCTGTGATGTTTACGAGCATTGACAGCCCTTTTTACTCTTGCCATTTTAAAACCTCCTTTTTAGAATTTTTTACTTATACATAAGGTATCAATTTTTTCATTATTTTTTTCTGAGTTTTTGATACATATCCCGCTTTTCTAAGATTTCTTTTAGTTTTTGTGCTTTTTTTAGTCAATATATGACTTTTATAAGCTTTTGCCCTCTTTAACTTACCTGTTCCTGTAACCTTAAATCTCTTTGCCGCACTTCTTTTTGTCTTCATTTTTGGCATAACAATTTCCTCCCTTCAATTATTTTTCTTTGTCCACAATGTCATAGTCATGTTTCTGCCTTCAAGTTTTGGTTGTTTCTCTATTAAGCTGACATCTTCAAGTTTGGAATAAAAATTATTCAAAATCTTTCTACCCATGAAAGAATGACCGGCTTCTCTACCTCTAAACCTTACAGTAACCTTGACCTTATCTCCAGTAAGCAAAAACTTCTTTGCATTTTTCGCTTTAATGTCGATGTCATGTTCTTCAATAGTAGGACTGAGTCTTACTTCTTTTATATTTATAACTTTTTGTTTTTTCCTAGCCTTTTTCTCCTTCTTGGATTGTTCATAGATAAATTTCCCATAATTCATTATTTTACAAACAGGGGGATTCGCCCTCGGAGATATCAAAACCAAATCCAAATTTTGCTCTTCCGCAAGTTTCAAAGCCTTTTCTAAAGGCACAATCTCATCCTTATTACCTCCGTTATTGGAAACAACTCTTACTTTTTTTGCAGTTATTTTATCATTTAAAAGAAAACCTTTCTTTATATTCTTCACCTCCTAAGTGAATTAAACAAAAACATTAAAATAAAAAAGGACGGCTTCTGCCGTCCTCTACATACATGAAATAAAAATTCATAAAAAGCTTTCACAAACCTTACTGGCCATGCCGTAAGGTGAGAAACGGCTGGTTTCTACTTAACGAACTATATTATACTATTTTTGTCACTGCAAGTCAACATCAAATTCTTCCAATCTTATACATCACTCACTTTTTGAGAAATTTCCTCTTTAAGTTTCGCTATAAAATCATCCAGTGACATGGAACCCAAATCTCCATTTTTTCTACTTCTCACAGATATACCCTTTTCCTTCACTTCTCTATCTCCCAAAATAATCATATAAGGTACTTTCTGCATCTGGGCTTCTCTTATTTTATAGCCTATCTTCTCATTTCTGAGATCAGCTTCCACTCTTATATCCTCATCCTTAAGCTCCTTGATTATCTTATCTGCATAGTCCTTCTGATCATCTGTAATATCCATGACTTCTACCTGTACCGGTGCAAGCCAAGCTGGAAATGCTCCTGCATAGTGCTCTATGAGTATTCCTATAAATCTCTCTATGGAACCAAATACAGTTCTGTGTACCATAACCGGTCTGTGTTTTTCTCCATCCGCCCCTATATAAGTTAGATCAAATTTCTCCGGCATCTGGAAATCCAACTGCACTGTTCCACATTGCCATGTCCTTCCAATACAGTCTTTTAAATGGAAATCTATCTTGGGTCCGTAAAAAGCCCCATCTCCTTCATTTATCTTATAATCAAGGCCGGACACTTTAAGTGCATCTTTAAGTCCGTCAGTTGCGGCGTCCCATTCTTCCTTAGTTCCCATGGAATTTTCAGGTCTTGTTGAAAGTTCAACAAAATATTCAAATCCAAATACCTTGTAAAAATCATCTATAAGTTTTATAACCTGAGTGATTTCATGAGTGATGTCATCCCTTGCCACAAATATGTGGGCATCATCCTGAGTAAAGCACCTTACTCTCATAAGTCCGTGAAGTGCCCCTGACTTCTCATGTCTGTGCACAATTCCCATTTCAGCATATCTCTTAGGCAGGTCCCTATAAGAACGTATGCTGTTTTTATAGATGAGTATAGCTCCCGGACAGTTCATAGGCTTTATAGCATAATTTTCGCCGTCTATTTTAGTAAAATACATATTTTCCTTATAATGATCCCAATGTCCCGATTGATGCCACAACTCCTCATTTAATAAAATTGGAGTCATTACCTCATCATAATCGGCTTTTCTATGCATTTTTCTCCAAAAATTCTGAAGTTCATTTCTAATTATCATTCCCTTTGGATGGAAAAACGGGAATCCGGGTCCTTCTTCATGCATGCTGAAAAGATCCAATTCTTTGCCCAGTTTTCTATGATCTCTCTTTTTAGCCTCTTCCATCATCTTTAAATAGTTTTCCAAATCACTTTTCTTTTCAAAGGCAGTTCCATATATCCTCTGCAGCATCTTATTTTTTTCGTTCCCACGCCAATAAGCACCTGCTATAGAAAGAAGTTTTATCGCCTTTATCTTTCCGGTAGAAGGTAAGTGCGGCCCTGCACAGAGATCTACAAAATCACCCTGTTTGTAAAAAGATATGACTGCATCCTCCGGCAAATCCTTTATCAACTGTACTTTATATGGTTCTTTTCTGTCTTTCATGAACTCTATAGCTTTTTCTCTCGGAAGTTCAAATCTTTCCAATTTAATATTTTCTTTTACTATCTTGTTCATTTCATTTTCAAGTTTAACCAAAAGTTCCGGTGTAAATGAAAAATCTGCATCCACATCATAGTAAAATCCCGAATCTATGGCAGGCCCTATGGCAAGTTTAACTTCCGGATAAAGTCTCTTTATGGCCTGAGCAAGCACATGGGAAGCAGTATGCCTCAATATCTTTTTACCGTCTTCATCATCGAAAGTTAGGATTTCAAGTTTACAGTCCTCATTTATCGGCTGATTGAGTTCAACTACTTTTCCATTTAATTTAGCTCCAAGTGCTTTTTTCTTCAGAGAAGTACTCAATTTTCCGGCCACATCAATTACCTTTGAACCCTTCTCCACTTCTATTTTTTTACCGTCTATAAGAGTTATACTTAACATTATTTATTCCTCCTTAATAAATCTTCCGATTTCAAAAATTTCCTTTTTCAAGTAATTTCATCATTCACCTGATAATAAAATAAAAATATCCAATCTTTGGTTAAAGTATAAAAATGAATAAAAAAAAGCTCCTCCCTCTTATGGGACGAGTATTACCGCGGTTCCACCCAACTTAACAGTATAAAGCCAAAGATCTCATACACTATTCTCTCAACCTTTAACGCTGGCCAGCGGAAATACTTAATAAAAATTCAGTATACAACTCCCGGGTGGTTTTTCAACAGATTTTACCTAAGGAATTTTTCAGCTTGCAATTCCTCTCTCTTAAAATAATTGATCCGTCTACTTTTCCCTTTCACAGTTTTTACTTCTATTTGGCTTTATTATATTATTCTAAAATGACTCTGTCAATAAAAAAATTAAATTCTATTAAAATTATTTTTTATAGACTCACATATACTACAATTATTGCAAAATTTAACTCTGCCGGTAAAAACTTTTTCAATAGTATTTATAAGTTCTGGATTCCTACAATTCTCAGCACAGTGAATTACAATTTTACTGGGTGAAGCAGTTATAAGTGCACTTATCAAAATGTCATCCAAATCCGAAGTCATATTTTCGTCATGATTTAATTCTGTGAATTCCTTAAAAAAACTTCTTGTTATATCCCTCTCTCCATCTTTTATTATATATTTTCCATTATTGTCAATTATTATACTTAAATAATCTATTTTACTTTCTTGAATTTCTACAAAATATTTTAAAAGTTTTATAAATTCATTGTATTCCTTGTTTACCATATATTTTTCCACTACTTTGTCAACTATACTCTCCAGATCACCCAGAAGTTCTTTTATTCTAAAAGTTATGAATCCATCTATATTTATTTCATTATTTTCACTTATGCACTTAGATATTTTATCCAGTATATCATTTCTTTTATTTATACATGATATTGAATTTTCATCTATAATTTTCATTCCGCCTTCAAGCACCTTCATGCTCTCCAGCCTGATTTCTTCCAGCTCATCATATTTAAGGAAAAAATATTCATTGGATAAAAAAGCTAAGATATCCTCTTCACAAAATTCTTCTATCACTATATTGTATATAATATTTGCAATATACATATTAAATATATTTCTAAGCTTGTTATCAATTTCCCTATCACAAAATAACTTAAGGAAGTGAGTATTAGATTCCATACTTTCATATATTCCAATAAGCACACCTTTATGTCTGAAATACTCTTTTAGTTCTTGAATTCCCTGTATTATCTCTTTTCTTTCTTTATCGTAAACTATTGTTAATAGCAGCATCTTTCACACTCCCTTCAAAAATAGTATGCATCCAAACAAAATCTATATTCAAATTTCTATTGTCAAATATCGACATTGCAAAATTGGATAAATCTAAAATCACTTTTTTAACTTTAAATTTTGCCTAGAGTATTGACAATATCTAGAACTCAATATATAATATGAATTGTCGTGGTAATAATGTGCTTATGGGCGCATAGCTCAGCTGGGAGAGCATCTGCCTTACAAGCAGGGGGTCACAGGTT
>ENA-UOOI01000319-UOOI01000319.1-fermentation-metagenome-genome-assembly--contig:-NODE-319-length-62808-cov-9.238921_pt1 | contig 62808 bp, 64 predicted proteins | sample MGYA00245779_ERZ724027 | MGnify/ENA primary metagenome ERZ724027 (study PRJEB28704, sample SAMN03018318) | fermentation metagenome | biome: anthropogenic terrestrial biome; feature: soil; material...
AGTTTACAAATTTTTACCCTTTTGTGCAACTTTTATTTTTCAAACGAGGCCTAGCAGATCGCGACGCCGATCGGTCCCCATTTGCTGTCGAGGATGAAAGGTTTGTCCCCGCGGGTCGCCCAATTCGGCTCCGGCGCCGGAAGGTGCATTTTGTGGTACGATCCGGCAATGCCTGCCGGGGAAAAAACCGCCAACGCATTGTAAACGACATCGGGATCTTTGTCATCCTTTCAAACGGAACGGCAAAGGCGCCGCACGAATAGCCGAAGCTGCCTCGCGCGGCGCCTTTGCCGCCTGCTCTTTTCAGTTTTTTCAATTATAGCTTAGGGCCTCTCAGAAGTCAAGGGCCTCCGGGAACCAAAGCGGGCCCTCTCCGTCCGGCGAAAAAGCGGACGCGGCATCGTTTTCCAAAGCCCTCCGGCCCCGGAAAGAAAGATCCGGGATCCGAAAGGCGGGCGGCGGTTACTGAGCGTCGATGGCCTTGAGAACTTCGTCGACGGTTTTGCCGCTCGCCTGGATTTTGTCCCGCAGGATTTCGAGCTCCTGCTGTTTTTCCAGCTCCAGCAAATCCTTCTTCTTGCTTTGCAAAGCGCCGATTTTATCCTGATAGTTCCCGATCTGCCGATCGATTTTTACAATCTGTTCCTCAATGGTCTGCAGGGCGGTTTTCCGTTTTCCCCGTGCCATGGTACCACCTCGATTCTTTTTTGGTTATTATAGCAATTTTACCGGATTTAAGCAAGTTTGAAAAGCGAAAATCAAACGCCGGGCGGCGCGGATGCGCCCCGGCATACGGCGCGCCGGGCCGGCATATCATATACTGCTCCGGAAGCCGGACGCCGGGAAGGGGGAGTTTGGTTTGCGCCGCCGAAAAGTCTGCGTTTACGCGATCTGCAAAAATGAAGAGGGGTTCGCCGACCGCTGGATGGACTCGATGCGGGAAGCCGACCGGATCGTCGTCACCGACACGGGTTCGTCGGACCGGACGGTCGAAAGGCTGCGGGCACGCGGGGCGGAAGTGTTTTCCGACGAGATCGCCCCCTGGCGGTTCGACGCCGCGCGGAACCGGTCGCTCGACCATGTGCCGGAGGACATGGAAGTCTGCGTCTGCACCGATCTGGACGAAACGTTCAACCGGGGCTGGCGGGCGTGCCTCGAAAGGGCCTGGACGCCCGGAACGACCATGGGAAAATATCTTTACAACTGGAGCGTCCGTCCGGACGGCGCGCCGGGGATCCAGTTCCGGTCCTTCAAATGCCACGAGCGCCGCTCCTACCGCTGGACGTATCCGGTGCACGAATGCCTTGCCTATGTGGGGAGCGGGCCGCAGAGGACCATCTTCATCCCCGGCATGGTGCTCAGCCATTACCCGGATCCGAACAAATCGCGCGGCTCCTATCTCCCGCTCCTGGAGACGGCCGTCGCGGAACATCCGGAGGACGACCGCATGAGGTACTACCTCGGCCGCGAATATCTGTACCGCGGGCGCTGGCGGGACTGCATCGACACGCTCCTGCGCCATCTGGCGCTGCCGGGCGCCACGTTCCGGGAGGAGCGCTGCGCTTCGATGCGCTGGATCGCCCTTTCGTACTTCCGTCTGGGCCGGACGGCCGAAGCGTACCGGTGGTATCACCGCGCAATCGCGGAAGCGCCGCATCTGCGGGACCCCTATGTGGAATTCGCGCAGGCGGCCTACCGGCTCGGCGACTGGCCGACCGTGTTCTGCATGACGGAGGCGGCGCTGAAAATCGGGGAGCGTTCGCCCGTCTACGTCAACTCCGCCTCCGCCTGGGATTCCACGCCGCACGACCTCTGCGCGATCGCCTGCTACCGGCTCGGGATGTTCGAGCGGGCCTGCGAACACGCGCGGGCCGCGCTCTCGATCAGCCCGCGGGACCCGCGGCTGAAAAACAACCTCAAGCTGATCCGGCTCAAGCTGCCCGCGGAGCGGGCGTTCCCTCAAAAATAAAAAAGGGCTCCCGCCCGGGGCCCTTCCCGCGCCCGCCGTCAGGCGAGCGCAACCATCCGCGAGCTGGAGCCGCCCGCTTTTGCGCCGTTTCGCACCGTCACCTGCGTGCGGACGCTGCCGCCGCCCGGAATGGAAAACGTGACGCCCGACGTTCCGGCGCTCTTTCCGGTCAGCCGGTAAAGCAGAAGATTCCCGCTCCTGCCGGCATACGCCGCGGCGACGCAGCCGTTGTCGGTGCGGATCTGAATCCCGCCGGCATCCACGCCCCTCGCTTCGACTCCGACCACATACCCTCCGCCCGGAGCCATGGTATAGGAAGCGGTGTCGACGATGATGCCGGAGGAAACCGTCGCGATCATCTTCCGCCCGCCGATGTCGATCGTCACCTGTCCCTTGCCGGCGCCGGTCACCGGATAAAGCCAGCCGGGGTTCCCGGAGCGGTCCCGGACGGCCGTCGGGGCGCCGACGGTCGCGACGGCGGAGTTGTAGCTCATGCAGTGCGGGGCCGTTCCAGAGGAGGTCCGCGCCAGCACGCAGTACCGGCCGCCCGTCAGGACCGAAACCGTGGAGGTGTCGAGCGTCAGATCCGCATCCGTCCCGCCGGTTTCCTCATAGCCGGTGGAAAGCGCGCAGGAGCCGGACCGGTAATCCGTGAGCCGGTCCCCGTGGGAATCCACCAGATAGGCGATCAGGGTCGCCTTGTGCGTCCCGGCGACGGAGGAAGGGACCGATACTTTGCAGTCCGTTCCGTCGGAGACGCTCTTGGAAAACGCGGAGGAATCGCCGTACAGCTCCCAAACGATCTTCGTGCCCGCGGCAAATTCGGAAAGGTCCGGCTCGACGTGCGCCTTGACCGTGGCGCTCCGGCCCGGCGAAAGCGACAGCGATTTTCCCGCAAACGTGATTCCGTCCGACAGCGGATCGGTCAGGACGAATCGGTCGGCGCCGTCCTCGTCCTCCCGGACTTCCAGCTCATAGTCGTACAGCCGGACGTCGTCCTCGGCGACCGAGCCGCTGTCGGCGTAGAACGCCGTCGTTCCCTTGCCGACGCCGTTGCTGAACACAAGCAGCGGACGGCCCTCGATCCCGTCGTGCACCGTCAGCTTTCCGGAATGCAGATACAGCGTGCCCGGCCCCGCCAGCGTGTCCAGTTCCAGCGTGGAGGAAGTGGAAAAATCCGCGCCGTCCTCGATGCTCAGCGTTCCGGCGTCGATCTTCTCGTCCGCTTCCGCCGACGTCCCCTTTTTGACGGTGACGGTGTCGAAGTCGGCGAGGGGCGGCAGGGCGGAAGCGTATTTGTTCACCACCAGCTCGCCGCCGGTGCCGCCGTTAAGCTCCCGGACCCGCAGGGTGCTGCTGTTCAGTGTGAGGGTCTCGTCCGCCGTGACGGTTCCGGAAACGGTCACCTTCGCGTTCGAGGAGACCGTCACCCGCCGGGCGGTCAGATTCCCGCCGATCTCGACGGTGCCGCTCAGAGTCACGTCGCCGTCGGCTTCGACGTCGCCGCGGATCTCCGCCGTGCCGCTCAGGGCCACGTCGCCGCCGGAGGCCACGCCGCCGTGGATCTCGCCGCCGGAGATCTTTACATCCCCGTCCGCGTCCAGCGATTTCAGCGTTCCCTTCCTGACCTCCGCCGCGCCGTTCCACGAAACGTCCTTCATGGTCCCGCCCTGGACCGTCAGCTTCGCGTCGTTCCCGCCGTCGGCGGAAATGTCCGCGACGGTCCCGGACTTGACGGTCAGGGCGCCGTCGCAGGAAACGTCCTCCTCGGTCTTTTCCTCAAAATGATCCTCGTTCCAGGTCTTGCTCCAGTCGGAGGCCGAACCGATATAGGTTTTCGCGCCGTGCATGTCGATGACTTCCGCCGAAGCTCCCGAAGCCGCGCCGGCCGGCAGCGGGGCCGGGAGCAGAAGCAGAATCGGCAGCAGTGCGGCAATCCATTTTTTCATTGAGTATTCCCCCTGACTTTTCCCCGACCGGATCTTCCGGACGCAGCCGGCGTTTCCGGATCGCTTTCCACGGGCTTCCATCAATACCATTATACCCGCGGGCGGATGCGTTTTCAAGAAAAGCGGGAAGAATTCCGGTTCAAACCGGGCAAAGCCTATCCGCCCCGCGTTTTTGTGCTCCCGTTCCCGGCCGGGCGGCCGATGCACGAAAGGTAATTTCGCTCCGCTTCGGCGGCGTTCAGGACATGGAAGAACGCGTCGAGATATTCCGCGCGCCGGTTCCGGTAGCGGAGATAATACGCGTGCTCCCAGAGGTCCGCAAGCAGGACCGGTCGGAAGCCGCGCGGCAGAGGGGTGTCCTGGTTCAGGGTCTGTACGATTTTCAGCCGCCCCCGGCAGTCGGAAACGAGCCACGCATAGCCGGAACCGAACTGCGCGAGCGCGCACTGCCTGAACCGCTCCTCAAATTTTTCCGCGGACCCGTACGCCGTTTCGATCGCCTTGGACAGGCGCCCCGGCGCGGGCGGTCCCCCGGGTTTGCCGAGAATGCGAAAATAAAGGGCGTGGTTGTAAACGCCGCCCGCGTTGTTCCACACGGCGGTCTGCACCTGGAACGGCAGGCGGCCGTTTTCGCGGATCAGGCGCCCGAGCGTCCAGCTGTGATAGGCGGGCAGCTTCTCCAGCGCGCGGTTCAGGTTTTCGACGTAAGCCCCGAAATGCTTGTCGTGGTGGAGCTGCATCGTCTCCGCGTCGAGATACGGCTCCAGCGCGCTGCTGGCATAAGGGAGCGGGGGCAGTTCAAACGGATAATGGCCGTTCATGACGATTCACCTTTCTTTCCGGATCTTGTTCCATTTATATTCCGCGGGCCGCTGAAATAATCGGGGGCCGGCGCTTTTCTTTTGCCGGGATCCGGCCCCCGGACGCGAACCGTCTCCGCCTCTCCCTTTCTCTGCCAAAATTTGTGGTATTGCCTTTTCGCCGGCGCGGTGTTACGATAAAGGCGTAAAAGTTACAAATTTGTAATTAATGGAAGAATTAAATTACAGATTTGTAGCATTTAAAATTTATTTCATGAAGCAGAAAAGGAGAAGTCTATGAATGGCAGAATTTTAGCGCTGGTCATGAGTCTGATCGTCAGCGGCTGCGCCGGCCTCTACGCGAACAACGCGGCCGGCACCCCGAGCGCCTCCGCGTCCCAGGGCACGACCGTTTCCGAAACCGCCTCCGAGCAGGATGCGGCGCCCGCGTCGAGCGCGGCGGCGAAGTCTTCCTCCCGGAACGCCGGCACGGTGAAGCAGATAAACGCCGCGGTTCCGAAAACGGCCTCGTCCTGCCCGAAGTCCGCGTCTTCCAAGGACCCGGCCGCATCGTCCGACCCGCTCGCGTGCGCGCAGAAAAATACCTGCGCGCAGAATTCCGGCTGCGCCGATTCCGGAAAGGACTGCGCGCAGAACGCCTGCCAGCCCTCCGGCAAAACCTGCACCAACGCTCTCAACTGCGGCGGCACGGGCGCCGGCCAGTCCCTGAACGACTACATCAACAGCCTGCTGAACGGCAAAAAAAATTGCAGCCGGCCCTCCGGCGGCAGCGCCTCCAAGCCGGCTTCCTCCGCTCCGGTTTCCTCGACTCCGGCTTCCTCCGGCAGCACGGGAACCGGCACATACGCGAGCTTTCAGAACCAGGTGATCCAGCTGGTCAACCAGGAACGCACCTCCCGCGGCCTGAAGGCCCTCGCCGCGGATTCCGCGCTGAACAACACCGCGACTCTCAAATCCCAGGATATGGCGAAGCTCGGTTATTTTGACCACACTTCCCCGACCTACGGCTCGCCGTTCGACCTGATGAGCCGGTACGGCATCAGCTACCGCGCGGCCGGCGAAAACATCGCGATGGGCCAGACGTCCCCGCAGCAGGTCATGCAGGGATGGATGAATTCCGCGGGACACCGCGCGAACATCCTGAGCGCTTCCTACACGAAGATCGGCGTCGGCATCGCGCAGAATTCCAGCGGGCGCTACTACTGGACGCAGCATTTCATCGGCTGAACCGATCGGCCGGGAACCGCCCTCCCCTCCCCCAGACGGCCCGGCGGCGCGAAAACTTTCCGCAAAGCAAGGGGTGCGCCCCTTGCTTTTTGCCCGTTTTCCGCCTAAGATAGAAGAAAAGGCACCGGTCCGTGTTCCTTACAGGGAGGGATCAGAATGACGGATGAAGAAGAGCGGCTCCAGAAAATGATCGACGAAAGCAGCCGCATCGTTTTTTTCGGCGGCGCGGGCGTTTCGACGGAAAGCGGGATCCCCGATTTTCGAAGCGTGGACGGGCTGTACCACCAGCACTACCGCTACCCGCCGGAAGTGATGCTCAGCCACAGTTTTTACCGGGCCCATACGGCGGAGTTTTTCGATTTTTACCGGGATAAGATGCTTTATCTCGACGCGCAGCCGAACGCCGCGCACCGAAAGCTGGCGGAGCTGGAACGGGCGGGGAAGCTGTCCGCCGTCGTGACCCAGAATATCGACGGGCTGCACCAGAAGGCGGGCAGCAAGACGGTTTACGAACTGCACGGCTCGGTCCTCCGGAATTACTGCGAGCGCTGCCGCAAACTGTACTCCGCGGAGTACATGCGGCAGACGGAAGGGATTCCGACCTGTTCCTGCGGCGGGGTCATCAAACCGGACGTCGTCCTCTACGAGGAGGGGCTGGACCAGGACACGCTTTACGGCGCGGTCGGCGCGATCCGCAAGGCGGACATGCTCATCATCGGCGGGACGTCGCTCGTCGTCTACCCGGCCGCCGGCCTGGTCGACTATTACACCGGCCACCGCCTCGTGCTGATCAACAAGAGCACGACGCCGATGGATGCGAACGCCGACCTGACGATCCGCGGCAGCATCGGCGAAGTGCTCGGAAAAATCCGCGTGACGGCGCCGGCCGGATGAACGCGCACGGGCGAAAGGAGGTCCCCCGGGCTTTTACGGGCCCGGAGGACCTTTTTCGCGCCCTCATCCGGCGATCCGGGCGGCCGTGCCTTCAAAGCAGCCTGGTCACATCGAACAGCGAGGAAAGGACCAGCCAGTTCTGCGAGAAGAAGCTGTTGATCGTCCAGTAGCTCACCCCGCCGAGGCCGTACCGGTGCGAAAGCTCCAGCTTTGCCCGGATGCTGCGCGCGTCCTCGAACCAAACGGTGTGTTTTCTTCCGTCCGGGCTGAAATAGTCGAAATGCGGGGACTGCGCCTCTTCGTCGAACAAAATGCGCGCGCCGACCCGCGCGGCGAGCTCGACGGCGCCCGGATTCGTCAGCGGCCGGGCGGCGCTGCCCTGGACGAACGGAAGCGTCCAGTCATAGCCGTAATTCGGAATCCCCATCAGGATCTTCTGCGGCGGGATCGCCGTGACCGCGTACCGGACGACCTGCTCGACCAGATTCAGCGGGGCGACCGGCCGGGCCGGCCCGTAGGTGTATCCCCATTCGTACGTCATCAGGATCACATAATCGGCCAGCTCGCCGTGGGCCGGATAGTCGTGCGCCTCGTACAGGAGGCCGGCCTGGTCCGCGCTCAGCTTCGGCGCGAGCGAAGTGGAGACGATGAACCCGAGCGGATGGAGGCGCGACACGGTCTTCTGCAGAAAACTGTTGTAAGCCTCCCGGTCGCGGGAATAGACGTATTCGAAATCGATGTTCAGGCCATAATAGTTTTTCTGCTGCAGCGTCTGGACGACGTTGTTCAGCAGTGTGTCCTGCACCTGCATGTCGTTGAGCACCGCGTTCGCAATCTCGCTGCTGAAGCCCCCCTGCGGCCGCATGTTCGTCAGCACCATCATCGGGGCCGTGCGCGCCCCGCGCGCGGCGGAAATCGCGGCGCCGTCCTCGATCGGCGTCAGCCCGCCCTCCGCCGTCGCCTGGTAGCTGAAAAGGCTCAGGAAGCTCAGATACGGCAGTGTGCGGGAGAGCGTCGGCGGGCTGATGGTCGGCAGCGCGTAGCCGTTGACCAGCATCGAGCCGAGCTTCTGCGACGTGACCGGGATCGTCAGGACCTGCCCCGCCTGGATCCTGGACGGATCCGTGATCTGCGGGTTCGCGGCCAGGAGCTGGTCGACCGTGATCTGGTACAGGCCCGCGATGATGTACAGCGACTGGCCGGAGCCGACCGTGTGCCGCACGCTGTCCGTCATCAGGACCAGGGCCTGCCCGACCACAAGCTGCTGCGGATCCGCGATCTGGTTGTCGTCGATGATTCTCTGCGCCGGGACGCCGTAGAGCCGGGAAACCGCGTAGATGCTGTCGCCGGGACGCACGCGGTATATGACCATGGCGATTCCACCCTTTCCGGAATATTTCCTCCTAGATCCTATGCGGCTTTGGGGCCGGGAATCACTATTTTGGAAAAAATTCCGCTTTTCCGGCGGGAACGGACCGCCGGGACGGCAGGACGCCGCCCGCGGATGTATGAGAAGCGGCCGCGCCGTCAACAGTAAGGACAGGGCCGGGACCGGCCTCCGTTTTCCGCCCGCGGAGGCGTCCGCAAAGCCCGGGGCCCAGACGCGAATTTGGAAAACGGGGTATCTCTGGCCGGATTTTTGTTGTATAATAAGGCTTATGTGGTCCGTAATAAAAAATCCCATGACGGAGTCAATCATGCATGAAAAGCAAAAGGCGTGGCTGAAAAAAAATCTGTTCTCCCTGGTTTCCATCCTGCTGATGCTCGGGATCCTGCTCTATTTTATGCTGACGGAGGACGGCATCCGGAATCTGAGGCATGTGCTGTTCCACCTGCAGCCGGTCTGGCTGCTCTGGATCGCCGCGGGCGTCGCGGCGGGGTATTTGCTGGAGGCTTTCGTCCTGCACCTGTTCTGCCGCCACCTCTACCGGAAATGGACGTACCGGCAGTCGTTCTATGTCGGCATGGTCGGCCTGTTTTACAGCGCGCTGACCCCCTTTTCGATGGGCGAGCCGATGGAGGTTTACAGCATGACCAAAATGGGGATGGATCCCGGTTCCGCGACCTCCATCATCGCGATCAAGTCGCTGGTGCACCACGCGGTCACGTTCTTCTATTCGCTTGTCCTGGTTGCCTTTGAGCTGGATTATTTTCAGACCAAAGTGAGCAATTTTTCGTTCCTCACGATCTTCGGCCTGCTTTCCAACAGCCTTTTCATCGGAGCCGTGCTTTTGTTCATGCTCAACGAAAAGCTGACGACCTCCCTGCTGATCGGCGTTTTCCGGATCCTGAGCAAATTCAGGCTGCAGAAATTCGCGCGGCGGTCTTACGCCAAGATCAGCGAGCAGCTCCGGATCTTCCATGTGAGCTCCAGAAAAATCGGGCACGCGGACGCGCTGTACGGCATCGCCTCGGCGCTGACGCTGGTCCAGGTCACCATCGCGAGCCTGATTTCCTATTTTGTCTACCGCAGTTTCAGCCTCAAAGGGGAATCCGTCTTCACCATGGTGGCGGCGGACACTTTCGTGACCATGGTCGCGTCCTTCATTCCTCTCCCGGGATCGTCAGGAGGCGCGGAGGGAGGCTTTTTTCTTTTTTTTCACGAGTTTTTCGGCAAATCGATCATTCCCGGCATCACGCTCTGGCGCATCGCGACCTATTATCTCAACATCCTGTTCGGCGGCATCGTCACCTATTGCGGCCGTAAGTCCGCGTTCGCGCAGGACGGGCCGGAGCCACCCGGTTCCGGGAACGGGGCGCGGTAGGGCGGGCGCTTCCGTTTGCGCCCGGAGCATCGCCGGCAGAAAGGACTGATACCGCTTCATGGAAGGCTGGATCATCGAAATCGTCGAACGGTTCGGTTATGTCGGGATTGCGTTCCTGATCGCGCTGGAAAACATTTTCCCGCCGATCCCGTCCGAGGTCATTCTGACGTTCGGCGGTTTTCTGACCACCGTTTCCGAACTTGAGATCTGGGGCGTCGTCCTGTCCGCGACCGCCGGCTCCGTGGCCGGCGCCGTCGTCCTTTACAGCCTCGGCCGCTGGCTGGATCCGGCCCGCTGGGAGCGCTGGCTGGACGGAAGGCCGGGAAAGCTCCTGCATCTGAAAAAAGAGGATCTCCGCCGCGCGCGCGCATGGTTTTTAAAGCGCGGCAGGCCGACTGTCTTTTTCTGCCGCTTCATCCCGATCGTGCGCAGCCTGATCTCCGTCCCGGCGGGCATGTCGCGCATGGACATGGGGACGTTTCTGCTTTTGACCGCGGGGGGGACCGTTCTGTGGAACACCGTCCTCGTCCTGCTCGGCGCGTATTTCGGGGCTTCCTGGAAGGCGGCGACCGGGGCCCTGAACGCCTATTCCGTCGCCGCCGTCCTCGTCCTTCTCGCCGCGGCCGCGGCGTTCGCCTTCGTCCATTTCCGGAAAAAAAGAAGAAAGCCGTAGAAAAGGGACTGTCGCAAAACAGTTTTCTTAAAAAACAGTGCGCAAAAAATACGTCTTGATTGGGCTTTCAAAACCGCTTCAAGACGTATTTTCTTGAGATTTGGGTTTATTGGTCTGCGCGATTCGCTGCTGCAAATTTATTTTGCAGCGCCCCTTCAGGTCGCGGCGGCGGGACCTGCGGCCTCTTTGTGCCCGAGAAAAAATAGATCTCCGGGGTATCGGCCGTCATGTCGATCCGGAAATATTCCGAAAAGACGGCGGCCTCCTCCGCCGCCGGCCGCAGAACCCGGGAGATCCGGCCCGCCTCCCCGGAATGGCAGCGGTTGATGCAGTCCCTGCCCTCGCAGTGGGCGACCAGGAATCTGCCGCCGGTCTTCAGCATGCCCGAAAGCTGTCCCGCAAGCCTCCGCCTGTCCGGAAAATGGGGATAGGCGTTGAAGAGCACCGCCACGTCGAAGCCCGTTTCGCGCACGTCGAACAGATCGGCGGCGAGCAGGCGCAGACGCGGATCTGAATATTTCGCGCGCGCCCCGGCGATCATCTTTTCGGACAGATCGATGCCCGTGACCTCGGCCGGACCGCGGGAAAGCATCTCGCGAAACAGGACGCCCGTCCCGCAGGCGACGTCCGCGACGCGGGACCCCGGGGCAATGCCCGCAAGCGTCACGACGGCCGCGATTTTCTCGGGGCTGTAGCTGCATCGGCTGTCCCACGATTCGGCGCAGCCGTCGAAAAACCGTTTGATTTCATCGTTTTGACCCATCGTTTCTTTTCCCCCCGCCGTTCACAGACTCGGTCGCGCGAGGATTTTCGCCTTTCCCAGCGCGAGGACAAGGACCGGGAGCAGCACGAGCTGAATGACGATGCCGGGCAGCGCCTGGACAAAGGCTCCCGACAGAAAAGCGGCGAATCCATAGGGTTTGTCCGCCATATTCATGAACGCGGCATTCGCCGCGCCGGAAACGGCGCGGCCGCCGAGCATCGCGCAGACCAGCGCCGGATAGACGTTCCAGCGCAGCTTCCGATAAAAAAGCCCGGTCAGGGCCCCGTAGGCGCAAAGCTCGAACATCATCGCCGCCGCCGTCGGGAAGATCGGAGGCATTCCGGTCACGACGGAGGACAGGATCGGCGCGGCCAGCCCGCACACCGCGCCGTACTGCCATCCGAACGCAAATCCGCACAGCAGGACGGGAAGATGCATCGGCAGGAAAGCCTGTCCGGCGCCCAGCAGATGAAAACATACGGGCAGCACCAGCCCCAGCGCAATACAAAGCGCGGTTCCGGTAAAATTAACAGTCACGGTTCGTTTCATGGCGAATCTCCTTCTTCCGATTGATTTGTTTTGATTCGATCCGTTCCGATTCAGGTTGCGTCCGGTCAATCTGTCCAAATCCCCTCCCCCGGTAAAAAAATGCCATGAAAAGAACCGTTTCATACGGTATCCCTTCATGGCTTTTCGTCGGTTTCTGCAAAATCGGACCCGGTGGTTTTCTCGGCCTTCATGGCTTTTTTTATTTTGGCACAAACGGCGGGAAAAGTCAATCGGACTCGAACCGCACGGCCGGCATCCGGGCCCGGGGGCGCAAATTGTCCAAAATTCGAGGTTCCCATACGAAACGATTATGCTATAATGATGTCTGTCGAAACGGTCGGCCGGCGCGTGGTCCTGGAGGGGAACCGTCCGGCGCAGGGAGGCCGGAGCCCGCGGAAAGTCCGGGTTCCGGGGCTTGTGGAGTTGCGCCGGGCGCATTATAATGGAACAAAGCGCGCTGGAAATTTGTTTCCGGAGGAGACGTATCGTGAAAAAGCTGTTGGTTTATCTCAGAGACTACAGGAAAGAAAGCATTCTGGGGCCGCTTTTCAAGCTGCTGGAGGTGGTCTTCGAGCTGCTGGTCCCGTTGGTCATCGCGGCGATCATCGACAACGGCATCGCGCACGCGGACCGCGGCTATATCGTGCGGATGTGTCTGGTCCTGGTCGGGTTCGGAATCCTGGGCCTCGCGAGCTCCCTGACCGCGCAGTATTTCGCGGCGAAGGCCGCCGCGGGTTTCGCCAAGCAGGTGAAGCACGCGCTGTTCGCCCATATCCAGGGGCTGTCGTTTTCGGAGATCGACACCCTCGGCGCCTCGACGATGATCACCCGGATGACCAGCGACATGAACCAGGTGCAGTCCGGCGTCAACCTGACGCTACGGCTGCTGCTCCGGTCGCCGTTCGTCGTGTTCGGCGCCATGATCATGGCCTTTACCGTCGACGCGAAGGCGGCCCTCGTGTTCGCGGCGGCGATCCCGGTCCTGGCCGCGGTCGTATTCGGCATCATGTTCTGGTGCATTCCGCTCTATAAAAAAGTGCAGGAAAAGCTGGACGGCGTGCTCGGCGCCACGCGGGAAAATCTGACCGGCGTGCGCGTGATCCGGGCGTTCTGCAAGGAAGAGGACGAAATCCGCTCCTTCGATCAAAGCAACGAGGAACTGACCCGGATCCAGAAGCATGTGGGCCGCATTTCCGCCCTGATGAACCCCCTGACGTACGTTCTGATCAACCTGGGGATCCTCTGCCTGATCCAGGTCGGCGCGATCCGGGTCGACGCGGGATGGATCACCCAGGGGGCGGTGGTCGCCCTTTACAACTACATGTCGCAGATCCTCGTGGAGCTCATCAAGCTGGCCAACCTGATCATCAGCATCACGAAATCGGTCGCCTGCGGCAACCGGATCCAGGCGATTTTTGAGATCCGTCCCAGCCAGACCGCTCCGGACCGGATGCCGGAACCCAAAGGCGGGGACGCGGCGGTGGAGTTCCGCCACGCGGATCTCCGGTATAAAAACACCAGGGACAACGCGCTGACCGACGTGAACTTCACCGCGCGGCGCGGGCAGACCATCGGAATCATCGGCGGAACGGGCTCCGGCAAATCCTCGCTGGTCGACATGATCCCCCGCTTTTACGACGCGGCGGCGGGGAACGTGCTGGTGGACGGGATCGACGTCAAAGACTATCCGCTCCGGGCCCTGCGGGAAAAGATCGGCGTTGTCCCCCAGAAGGCGGCGCTGTTCCAGGGAACCATACGCGAGAACATGAAATGGGGAAAACTGGACGCGACGGACGGGGAAATCATGAACGCGCTGGAGATCGCCCAGGCGAAGGACGTGGTGACCGGCAAGGGCGGGCTCGGCGCCGCGATCGAGCAGGGCGGCAAAAACCTGTCCGGCGGCCAGAAGCAGCGGCTCACCATCGCCCGGGCTCTGGTCAAGCAGCCGGAAATCCTGATTCTCGACGACAGCGCGTCCGCGCTCGACTTTGCGACGGACGCCGCGCTTCGGCGCGCCCTCCGGGAAATGAAGAGCCGGCCCACCGTCTTCATCGTTTCCCAGCGGGCCTCCTCGATCCAGCACGCCGACCAGATCATCGTTCTGGACGACGGCAGGGTCGCCGGGATCGGCACCAGCGCCGAACTGCTGAAGTCCTGCCGGGTCTACCGGGAAATCTTCGATTCTCAATTCAAAAAGGAGGCGGTTCCCGATGGCGGTCCCGAAAAAACGGCGGAAGGTTGAAACGGGCACGCTGAAAAAGGTGCTTTTCTACATGAATCGCTACTGGCCGCTGCTGGTGCTGTCGATTCTTTTGTCCATCGCGACGGTGGCGCTGACCCTGTACGTCCCGATCCTGATCGGGAACGCCATCGACCTGGTCGTCGGCAAAGGCCGGGTGGATTTTCCGGGCATCCTCCGGCTGCTCGTCAAGATCGGCGCGATCGTGGGCGCGACCGCGGTTCTGCAGTGGTGGATGGGCGCCGTCAACAACAAGGTGACGTTCCAGATGATCCGGGACATCCGCAGGGCCGCGTTCCGGAAAATCGAGATTCTGCCGCTCAAATACATTGACGATCACCCCTACGGGGAGATCGTCAGCCGGGTGATCGCCGACGTGGACCAGTTCGCGGACGGCCTGCTGCTCGGCTTCACCCAGCTGTTCACCGGCGTCGTGACGATCCTCGGCACCCTGCTGTTCATGCTTTCCATCCGCTGGGAGATCGCGCTGGTCGTCATTCTGCTGACGCCGATGTCCCTGATCACCGCCCGCTTCATCGCCCGCAAGACCTACAGCATGTTCCGCCTGCAGTCGGAAACGCGCGCGGAGCAGACCTCCCTGATCGACGAGATGATCGGAAACCAGAAGGTGGTGCAGGCTTTTTCGTACGAGAAAGAGTCCATGAAGCGGTTCGATGAAATCAACGGCCGGCTGGAAACCGCTTCGCTGCGCGCCACCTTTTTCTCCTCCATCACCAATCCCGCCACCCGGTTCGTCAACAGCGTCGTCTACGCCGGCGTCGGTCTGGTCGGCTCGCTGATCTGCATCGCGACCGGCGGGGCCTTTTCCGTCGGGCAGCTTTCCTCCTTCCTCAGCTACGCCAACCAGTACACCAAACCGTTCAATGAAATCTCCGGCGTGGTCACGGAACTGCAGAACGCGCTGGCCTGCGCGGCCCGAATTTTCGAGCTCATCGAGGAAGAACCCCAGATTCCGGACGCGGACGACGCGGCCGAGCTGAAAAACGTCGCGGGGAACGTTTTGATGGAGCATGTGGAATTTTCCTACGTTCCAGACAGAAAGCTGATCCGCGACTTCAATCTGACGGTCAGGCCGGGCCAGCGGATCGCGATCGTCGGCCCGACGGGCTGCGGTAAGACCACGATCATCAATCTGCTGATGCGGTTTTACGACGTGGACGGCGGCAGCATCCGGGTCGAGGGCAGGGACGTCCGCAGCGTCACCCGCAAAAGCCTGCGGAGCAGCTACGGCATGGTTCTGCAGGACACCTGGCTCAAGGACGGAACCATCCGCGAAAACATCGTCATGGGCCGGCCGAACGCGACGGAAGAGGAGATCGTCGCGGCGGCGAAGGCGTCCCGCGCGCACGCCTTCATCGAACGCCTGCCGCAGGGCTACGACACGGTGATCAGCGGGGGCGGCGAAAACCTGTCGCAGGGGCAGCGCCAGCTGCTGTGCATCACGCGGGTCATGCTGTGCCATCCGCCCATGCTGATCCTGGACGAGGCGACCTCCTCGATCGACACCCGCACGGAGCTGATGATCCAGGCGGCGTTCGACCGGCTGATGCGGGGGCGCACCAGCTTCATCGTCGCGCACCGCCTGTCCACGATCCGGGAAGCCGACCTGATCCTCGTGATGAAGGACGGAAACATCGTCGAGCAGGGAAAGCACGAGGAGCTGCTGAAAAAGGGCGGCTTCTACGCGCACCTCTACAACAGCCAGTTCGCCGTGTGAAAGCGGGAAACCGGGAAGCGCCCTTTCCGGACGCGACGGCCCGGCCGGGAATGGCCGGGCCGTCGCGTTTCGCAGACGCCGCGGAATATTTTTATGTAGGCGGTCACGCGGATTTCCTGATAAACAGATCGGGCACGAGGCACTCGTCTATGCTTTCGTGGTCTTCGTACGTCCCGTCCTGGCGGAGGCATCCCACATGCAGAAACGGCGGCCTGAAAATCCCGCCGTCCGTTTCGCCCGGCACAATGCTGAGCTCGACCAGCACGCGGCCCGTTGCGCTGATCTCCGCAAGTTTTCTTTCCAGCTGGTTTTTATCAACCATAATCCTTTTCAACAAAAACATCCTTTACTTTAAATTTTGGTGAAACGTCTGTTTTATATTCTACAAAATCTTTTTGTTTTTTGCAACAGCGAAAAAAGTCGGAAAACATTGGATCGAGGGGAACGGGAAAAGATTGTACTGATTCATAAAAAACATAAGATTTTTTACGCAAATTTAACAAAACTGCGCTGCAAAAAGGCCCATCGCGTCTGTTTTTGGGCGGCCGAAGCCGGACGGTCACCGGCCGTAGGCGGCGAGCATCTTTTCGAGATAGCTTTTGTGAAGTTCTTCGTCCAGCAGGATCCGGGCGATGATCTTCTTCACGCAGGGATCGCCGATCTGTTCCAAATGCCTCCGGTAGCCCGCGATCGCGCCGTTCTCCCCTTCCAGCGCAACCAGAAAAGCCTTTTTCGGATCCCGGGTGCAGATCACGTTCCCGGCGGTCCATTGCCTGCAGTTCACGGCGGAGCCCCCGCGGAAAACGGGGTTTCCGCCCAGCTTCAGGATGACGGCGGACAGGATGCGCATATGGTTCATTTCCGCAACCGCGATCCGCATCGACATCACGCCGTAGCCGCCCGCTTTTTTCTCCACCGCGCAGTGCTGGTAAAAATAGGTGCCCGCCGCAGTGAATTCGCCTTTCGGTCCCGCGAAGTCGTCCATCAGAAGATCGGCGTACCGCGCGTCCGGAGCCGTGACTTGGATCGGCGGGTACGGAGCCGGGTCGGTGTAGCCCCTGCAAACGACGCGGCTGCTGGTTCCCTCCATGCCGAAATCCCCCTTTCGCCTAAGCTACCTATATGAAAGAGGATCCCCGTTTATTCTGCCGGCCCCAAAAGCCCGGCCGCGCCGGGCGGCGGAACGGCACAAAAAGGTCCGGGATCCCTTTCCCGGGATTCCGGACCTTTTTGCCCCGCTTTGCCAAGACGGCAATCTATTCCCGCCCGTCGGCAAGAGCCGGGGAAGCGGATTCCAGATGGTGGATTTCTTCCCGAAGGTCGCTGATGAACGGCTCGAGCTTGTCCATGCGCTGCCGATCCTTGTGTTCCTCGGCTTTCTGATAGCAAACCAGAAACACCGTCAGCTTACTTTTTAAAGCCGTCGTTTTTGATTGCAAACTCATATCAACCTCCATTGTTTCGACCGATTCCCGGACATTCTGCATTTTGTTTGTTCTTCAGCATAACATATAAATATGTCCGCATTGTGAACGGGCCGCCCGGCGCCTCAGCCCTCGCGGACGATCGTCTCCAGGCACCGGATCAGATCCTGCAGAGTCCGGATCGTGACGTCGCGCTTGAGAATCTCCTGCTGAAGTTCCTGCGAAAGCGTGTTGAACTTTCCCCGCATTTTCGGGTCGATCACAGCCATCTTCATCACCCCGCAGGATAGTATGCCCCCTCATGAACCCAAACAAACACACAGGCAAAGAAAAATCCGGTTCTCCCGCAGGGGGAGGGGGTCACAGGCCGTGCTTCACACGGTCCCGCTCCTCGGCGCGCTTCGCGTCGTTCCAGCGGTCCATCGTGCCGACCAGATACCCCGTGATCCTGCGGATCCGCTCGAACGGAACCGGTTCCAGTTCATAGGACAGGTTGACATAATCCCCATCCGGTTCGATTTTCAGGGATTTGAGCGTCCGGCCCGGGTTCTTCTCCGAAAGATACCGGACGTAATTCCGGATTTCCACCTGCGGGAGCGTCCCGCCGGCCACCGTTATATTCCTGCACATACGATCATCCTCTTTTCTATTTTCTTTATTATACTACATATTGATGGAAAAATCAAATCTATTCCCAATATATTGAATCTGCGGCTTCCGGAGACCCCGAAGCGGGACGGCCGGCGCAAAAAAGGGGCGGGGTTCCGCGTTCGGAACCCCGCCGCCTCTCTTCGAAAGGGAGGGACGAAACGGACGGGCGGAATCAGCCGTTCGACTTCGCGGCGATCTCGCCGGAAAGTTTTTTGATAAACGCGCCGGGCTCCATGGAACCGAGGTCGCCGTCCTTGCGGCCGCGCACGGAGACCAGACCGCTCTGCGCCTCTTTCTCGCCGATCACGAGCATATACGGGATCTTCTGGAGCTGCGCCTCGCGGATCTTGTAGCCGATCTTCTCGTTGCGCAGGTCGAGTTCGGCGCGCAGGTCGGCGCCGGTCAGCGCGTCGTTGATCCGGCGCGCGTAATCGTGCGCGTTTTCGGAAATCGGAAGCACGCGGACCTGAACCGGCGCGAGCCAGGCCGGGAACGCGCCGGCGTAGTGCTCCGTCAGGATCGCGATGAACCGCTCGATGCTGCCGAAGATCACGCGGTGGATCATCACCGGGCGGTGTTTTTCGCCGTCCGCGCCGGTGTAGGTCAGGTCGAACCGCTCCGGCATCTGGAAATCGAGCTGGATGGTGCCGCACTGCCAGGTGCGGCCGATCGAGTCGCGCAGGTGAAAATCGATCTTCGGCCCGTAGAACGCGCCGTCGCCCTCGTTGACCACATAGGGTCTGCCGTTCTTTTTCAGCGCGTGGATCAGCGCGTCCGTCGCCGCTTTCCACTGCTCGTCCGTGCCCATCGAATCCTTCGGGCGCGTCGACAGCTCCAGGCTGTACTCAAAGCCGAACACCTTGTAGAAGCTGTCGATCAGGTCCATGACGCCGAGGATCTCGCTTTCGGTCTGCTCCGGAGTCATGAAGATGTGCGCGTCGTCCTGCGTAAAGCAGCGCACGCGCATCAGGCCGTGCAGCGTGCCGGAAAGCTCGTGCCGGTGGACCAGCCCGAGCTCCGCGATGCGCTCCGGCAGATCGCGGTAGGAATGGATCTTGCGCTTGTAGACCAGCATGCCGCCCGGGCAGTTCATCGGCTTGATGCAGAAATCCGCATCGTCGATCTTCGTCGTGTACATGTTGTCCTTGTAGTGGTCCCAGTGACCCGAACGCAGCCACAGGTCCTTGCTCAGCAGGATCGGGGTGCGGATCTCCTCGTAGCCGTGCTTCCGGTGTTCGCTGCGCCAGAAGTCCTCCAGCTGGTTGCGCAGGACCATGCCCTTCGGCAGGAAGAACGGGAATCCCGGGCCCTCCTCGTAGATGTCGAACAGGTCGAGCTCGCGGCCGAGCCTGCGGTGGTCGCGTTTTTTCGCCTCTTCCATCATCGTCAGATAGGCCTGCAGGTCGGAGGCTTTCGGAAACGAAATGCCGTAGACGCGCTGGAGCATCTTGTTGTTCTTGTCCGCGCGCCAGTAGGCGCCGGTGCAGTTCGTCAGCTTGACGGCCTTCACGCGGCCGGTGCTCATCAGATGCGGGCCGGCGCACAGGTCGACGTAGTCGCCCTGACGGTAAAAGCTGATCTTCTCCCCCTTGCCGGAATGTTCCCTGATCAATTCGATCTTATAGATCTGGCGCTCCCGCTCCATCAACTCGATCGCCTTGTCGGGTTCGAGCTCGAAGCGCTCGAGCGGAAGGTCGGCCTTGATGATCTTTTTCATCTCCGCCTCGATGGCGGAAAGGTCCTCCGGCGTCAGCGTGCGGGGCAGGTCGAAATCATAATAGAAGCCGTTTTCGACCGCCGGGCCGATCGCGAAGCCGGCGGTCGGGAACAGATGCTTGACGGCCTGCGCCATGATATGGGATGTCGTGTGCCAGTAGGCGCGCTTGCCCTCCGGGTCGTCGAAGGTCAGGATTTCGAGCGCGCAGTCCCCGGTCAGCGGCGTGCGCAGATCGGCCACCCTGCCGTCGATCTTGCCCGCGCAGGCCGCCCGGGCAAGGCCGGCGCCGATGGACTGCGCCACCTGGGCGACGGTGGTCCCGCTTTCGAATTCCCTGACGTCGCCTTTCAATGAAACATGAATCATGGATTTCCACTCCCTTAAAAACTCAAAATAAAAAAAGCCCCGCCCCAAAAACATGGGGCAGGGCATTGTCCTGCGGTTCCACCCAATTCCGGCGAAAACAAAGGTTTCCGCCCTCTTTGCGGCTGATAACGGGGGCCGGCCGGCGCGCCTTTTGCGGCAAATCCGCTTCGGCGCGCGCTCGGAGGCGGTGGCACGCAAATCCGTTCCGCCGCGCGCGCTTTCAGCTTGCAGCGCACGCTCTCTGTTGCGGGACCCTGGACGCGGCTTCCTCGTCGACGTTTTAAAATCAACAATGATGCGATAGATGCAGATCGGCCGAACGGCCGCTCAAGGCCGGTTGCGTTCCTTTCGGAAAGGATCTGCTGTAAAAGCAGTGTAACACCCCGCGCAGATCTTGTCAAGGGCGCGGGCGGCGGCGCATGGCAGAAATTTTTTATCCCTTTTCCCGGCGAATCGCCGCCCGCGCGACCATTTCTGGAGCAAATTTCTTGACAGACGACCGGGAAAAGTTATACAATATTTTTTATAGTGCGATATTTTACAGAGTAAAAGCGATCGCACGGATGGGATAACGCACCCATGAACTTGTTCCCGATCTCTAAAATTAGGATCGATAAATATTAAAAAAGCGAAAAGGAGGTGCCAACATTTGACTGTCAGTCTAACAACCTGTATCCTCATCGCGGCGGCATGCGCGCTGGCGGCGGGAATCCTCTGCTTCCTTCTGGGCGTCGCCCACAGGAAAAAGAACGCCGAGTACACGATCGGATCCGCCGAACAGGAAGCGAAAAGGATTGTGAGCGACGCCATCAAAACGGCGGAAGCGAAAAAAAAGGAAGCAATCCTGGAGGGCAAGGATGAGATTCACCGCCAGAGAACGGAATCCGAGCGCGAATTAAACGAGCGCCGGAAGGAAATACAGCGGCAGGAACGCCGCATTCAGCAAAAGGAAGAAAACCTGGACAAAAAATCGGAAAGTCTGGAAGCCAAGGACGAAGTCCTGAACGGCAAGCTCAAACGGGCGGACGACCGCCTTTCGGAGGCGGAATCGCTGAAAAAAGACCAGTTCGACATGCTGGAGCGCATTTCCGGCTTTACCATGGACCAGGCCAAGGACTATCTGCTGAACAACCTGGACAACGAACTGACGCACGAAAAGGCCGTCAAGCTGATGGAGTTTGAGCAGCAGACGCGCGAGGAGTCCGAAAAGACCGCGCGGGAGATCATCTCCACGGCCATCCAGCGCTGCGCGGCCGACCATGTGGCGGAGGCGACCATCTCGGTCGTGCCGCTGCCGAACGACGAAATGAAGGGAAGGATCATCGGCCGGGAGGGAAGGAACATCCGGGCGATCGAAACCATGACCGGCGTCGACCTGATCATCGACGACACGCCGGAGGCGATCACGCTTTCCTGCTTTGAACCGGTGCGCCGCGAGGTGGCGCGCATCGCGCTGGAACACCTGATCGCGGACGGAAGGATCCATCCCGCCAGAATCGAGGAAACGATCGAAAAGGCCCGCCGCGAAGTGGACGCCACCATCAAGCAGGAGGGCGAGCACGCGGTGATCGAGGCCGGGGTCAACGGGGTCCACCCGGAACTCATCAAGCTGCTGGGGCGGCTGCGTTACCGCACCAGCTACGGACAGAACGTTTTGAACCATTCGCTGGAGGTTTCCTATCTCGCGGGCATGATGGCGTCCGAACTCGGTTTGGATCCGACCCTTGCACGCAGGGCGGGCCTGCTGCACGACATCGGCAAGGCGCTTGACCATGAAATGGAAGGTTCCCATGTCGACATCGGCGTCGACGTGGCGCGCAAATATAAAGAAAGCGACGCCGTGATCCACGCGATCCAGGCGCACCACGGCGACGTGGAACCCAAAACGATCGTCGCCTGTCTGATCCAGGCGGCCGACGCGATCAGCGCGGCCCGTCCGGGCGCCCGCCGTGAAAATCTGGAGAACTACATCAAGCGTCTGGAAAAGCTGGAGGCGGTCGCCTCCTCGTTCGAAGGCGTGGACCGCAGCTACGCGATCCAGGCGGGGCGCGAGATCCGCATCATGGTGAAACCCGAAGCCATCAGCGACGACCAGATGACGCTTCTGGCGCGGGACATCTGCAAAAAAATCGAAAGCGACCTCGAATACCCCGGCCAGATCAAGGTCACCATCATCCGGGAAAGCCGGGCCATCGAATACGCAAAATGAACGCGCGGGGAGAGCAGGCTGCTGTTCTCCCTTTTTTCCGCCCGGAAACGAATCGAGCAGAAGGGAAAAACTATGAATCTTCTCGCACTCGGGGACGTTGTCGGCAGCATCGGCTGCCGGTTTCTGCGCAGACATCTGCCCGCCCTCAAAAAGCTCAAGGGAATCGATCTCGTCATCGCAAACGGCGAAAATTCCGCCGACGGCAACGGCCTGACGCCGGCCTCCGCCCAGTATCTGTTCGACAGCGGCGTCGACGTGATCACGTCCGGCAACCACAGCTTCCGCCGCAGGGAAAGCTACGATCTTTACGACTCCTGCCCCGCTTTGCTGCGCCCGGCCAACTTTCCGCCCGCCGCGCCGGGAACCGGCTACCGCGTCATCGACATGGGCCGCATCCAGGTCGGCGTCGTCAATCTGATCGGCGTCGTTTATATGGAAAGCATGGAATCCCCGTTCGACGCCGCCGACCGCATCCTGAAGGCCGGCGTGCCGAAGATCACGGTGGTCGATTTCCACGCGGAGGCGACCGGTGAAAAACGCTCGCTCGCCTATTACCTGGACGGGCGCGTTTCGGCCGTGTTCGGGACGCACACCCATGTGCAGACCGCGGACGAATGCGTCCTGCCCGGCGGAACCGGATACCTTTCCGACCTCGGCATGACCGGTCCGGTCCAGTCCGTCCTCGGCGTCAGGCCGGAGCTGGTCATCCGGAAAATGCGGACGAAAATGCCGGTGCGCTTCGACGTGGCAGACGGGGACTGCCGGACCGACGGCGCCGTTTTTTCAATCGACGAAAAAACCGGAAAGACCGTTTCGATCGAGCGCATCCAGATCCTCTGACGCGTATTTGTTCAATCTGTCCTCTTATTTTAGATACTGTCACTATTTTTTATTGAAAAGTTTTGGAAATATCTTGCAAAATGCTTTTCTGCGATCTATGATGGTAGTATCAATCAAGAAGTTGGAGGATAGCTTATGGAAATCTTAAAAGTGTCTTCGAAATCGGCGCCCAACGCCGTCGCCGGCGCGGTTGCGGGTGTCATCCGGGAATCCGGCGCGGTCGAGATCCAGGCCGTCGGCGCCGGCGCCACCAACCAGGCTATCAAAGCCATAGCTATCGCGCGCGGATATCTTGCCCCGTCCGGAATCGACGCCGTCTGCACCCCGGCGTTCGCAAGCGTCATCATCGACGGCGAAGAACGCACGGCGATCAAACTCATCGTGGGACCCAGGTAGGAACACGATATCCTCACTTCTTGTGGGGATATTTTTATCCCCGTCCGCGGGCGTCCGGCCGGGGCATCTCTTCTTTTTTACAATTGAATCCATACGGCGGGTATGGTATAATGGTCCGGATGACGGGCCTGCGTCAGGGCCCGCCGACCGCTGTTTTGAAACGAGGGAGTGCTGACAAGTGATAAATGGAGCTGAGCTGAGAGACGCGATCATTTCGGGCGCCAACAATCTGCTGCGCTATAAAAACGCGGTGGACGAACTGAATATTTTCCCGGTCCCGGACGGGGACACGGGTACCAATATGTCCATGACCATGGCTTCCGGCGCCGCCGAGCTGAGCCGGAACGACGGCACCGTCGCCGAGGTTGCAAAGGCCGCTTCCGGCGCGTTGCTGCGCGGCGCGCGGGGGAACTCCGGCGTGATCCTTTCCCTTTTGTTCCGCGGATTCGCGAAGGGCGTGGAGGGCATGGAGGAGATCGGCGGCGCCGACCTGGTCGCGGCGCTCGGCGTCGGCGTCGAGGCCGCCTACAAGGCCGTGATGAAGCCGACGGAGGGCACCATCCTCACCGTCGCGCGCGTCGCGTGCGAAGCGGGCAAGACGGCGGCGCAGGACGACGACGACCCGGTCGTCGTGTGGACGGCCGTCTGCCGCGGGGCGAAGGAAGCACTGGAAAAAACGCCGGAACTCCTGCCCGTGCTCAAGCGGGCCGGCGTGGTGGACGCCGGCGGGCAGGGCCTGTGCCATATTTTCGACGGGATGATGAGCGTGTTCCGGGACCACAGGGTGATCGAGCGGGAAGAGCCCGCCGAGACGAGCGTCGACAAGCAGGCGGGCGATTTCTTCCGCAACGCCGCCGCGGAATTCGACCAGGTCATCCACTTCACCTACTGCACCGAATTCATCGTCGGGCGCAACCCGGACTGCAAAAAGGATCCGCAGGATCTGAGGACCTTTCTCGAAACCATCGGCGACTGCGTCCTGGTGGTCGACGACGACGAGATCATCAAGGTCCACGTCCACACGGAGGACCCCGGCAACGCGCTGGAAGCCGGCCTCGCCTACGGCCAGCTCCTGACCGTGAAGGTCGACAACATGAAGGAGCAGCACCGCAAAAACGCCGCAGCGAACGAGGAGGCAAAGGAGAAATCCGCCCCGCCCAAGCCTGCGGAGCCGACGGAGGAAGTCGGCTTCGTCGCCGTCGCCGCCGGCGAGGGCCTCAAAACGCTGTTCACGGACCTGGGCTGCGCGCAGGTGGTCAGCGGCGGGCAGACCATGAACCCGAGCACGGAGCAGCTTCTGGCCGCCGCGCTCGCCACGCCCGCGAAGACCGTGATGATCCTCCCCAACAACAAGAACATCATCCTCGCGGCCGAGCAGACCATTCCGCTCGTCACCGACCGCAAGGTGATCGTGCTGCCCACGCGCACCATCCCGCAGGGTCTTTCGGCCCTGCTCGCCTACAATCCGGACGTCTCCGTCGAGGTCAACACCGTTTCGATGATGGAGGCGGCTTCCGGCGTGCAGACCGGAACCGTCACGTTCGCGGCGCGCGACTCCGAATTCGGCAGCCGCCGCATCCGCAAGGACGACACGCTCGGCCTCATCAACGGCAGGCTGGAGCTGATTGAACGGAACCGCGACGCGGCCTACGTCTGCTCGAAGCTCACGCGGCAGATGGTGAACCGCTCGACGTCGTTCGTCACCCTGATCTACGGCGCGGACGTGTCCGAGGAAATGGCAAACGACGCGTGCAGCCGCATCAAATCCAAGATCAGCAGCGACATCGAGATCACGCTCGTCAACGGCGGGCAGCCGGTTTATTACTTCATCATTTCGGTGGAATGATGGTTCGCCGCCCGGCGGGCCGGGCGGCGAATCATCCGGCCCTGTGCGAACGCCGCGGCGAAGAGCGAAACGGCGCGCCGCTTTGCCGGCGGTCCGAAACGCTCGTTTGGCAGGTGGTAACATGGCCAGTCTCTACCGGCAGGGGATTCAAAGTTTAAAAGGCGTCGGCGCACGGCGCGCGGGACTTTTCAAAAAACTCGGCGCGCCGACCGTCGGCGCCTTGCTGCGTCTGTATCCGCGCGCCTACGAGGACCTGAGCCGGCCGTTCACGATCCGGAACGCGCCGCTCGGCACCGCCTGCGCGGTGCGCGCGGCGGTGACCCGGGCTCCGCGCGCGGTGCGCGTCCGCGGCGGCATGACACTCTACAAGGCGAAGGCCGGCGACGGCGAATCGGAACTGGACCTCACGTTTTTCAACAACCGCTTCGTCACGGACCTGCTGCGGGAAAACGAGGACTATGTTTTTTACGGAAAGGTCACCGCCGATTTTCTGCGGCGCGGGATGGCTTCGCCGGAATTTTTCCCGGCGGCCTCCTGTCCGCCCGTCCGCCCCGTGTACCGCCAGACGCAGGGCCTGTCCACCCGCCTGATCGAACGCGCGGTCGCCGAGGCGCTGCGCCTGCTGCCGGACCCGATGTCCGACCCCCTCCCCCCCGCGCTGCGGCGGGAATTTTCGCTCTGCCGCCTGCGGTACGCGCTCCGGAACATCCATTTTCCCGCGGACAAAGAGGCGCTGACGATCGCCCGCAGGCGCCTGATCTTCGAGGAACTGCTGGTGCTGCAGCTCGGCCTTCTGCGGATGCGGGGCCGCGTCCGCAGAAAAAGCCGCCTGCGGCTCGAAAAGGACTGGACCGGGGAATTCTACCGCCTGCTCCCGTTCGCGCCGACCGCCGCCCAGAAGCGGGCCGTGCGCGAAGCGATGGCGGACATGCTCGGGGAATACCCGATGAACCGCCTGATCCAGGGGGACGTCGGGTCCGGCAAAACGGCGGTGGCCGCGGCGCTGTGCCATTCCGTCGTGAAAAACGGCATGCAGGCCGCGCTGATGGCCCCGACGGAAATTCTCGCGCGCCAGCACGGGCGGACGCTGAAATCCCTCCTGGAACCGGCGGGCGTGCGGGTCGGCGTGCTGACCGGCTCGCTTCCCGCGGCGCAAAAACGGGCGCTGCGGGAAGCGCTCGCCGCCGGGGAGATCGACCTGGCGGTCGGCACGCACGCGCTGCTTTCGGCCAGCGTGGAGTTTCAGCGGCTCGGCCTCGTCGTGACGGACGAACAGCACCGCTTCGGCGTCGCGCAGCGCGCGGCGCTCGCCGCGAAGGGCGACCACCCCCACCTGCTCGTCATGAGCGCGACGCCGATCCCGCGCACGCTCGCGCTGATGATCTACGGCGACCTCGACCTCTCCGTGCTCGACGAGCTTCCGCCGGGCCGGAAAAAAACCGCGACCTACGCCGTGACCTCCGGCTACCGGCCGCGCGTGTTCGCTTTTCTCCGCAAGCAGGTGCGCGCGGGCCGGCAGTGCTACATCATCTGCCCGATGATCGACGAGGGGACGAACGACATGGCCAGCGTCGAAGCCTATGCGGGAAAGCTGAAAACCGCATGGCTCCCCGACTGCCGGATCGGGACGCTGCACGGGCGCATGAAGCCGAAGGAGAAGGAAGCGGTGATGACGGCGTTCTCCGAAGGCAAAATCGACGTCCTCGTCTCGACGACGGTCGTTGAGGTCGGCGTGGACGTTCCGAACGCGGCCGTGATGCTGATCGAAAACGCGGAGCGGTACGGGCTTTCGCAGCTCCACCAGCTCCGCGGGCGCATCGGGCGCGGGAACGAGGCCGCGACCTGCATCCTGATCTCCGACGCGAAGAACGACGAGGCCGTCTCCCGGCTCAAGATCCTGTGCTCGACCTCCGACGGCTTCCGCATCGCGGACGAGGACCTCCGCCTGCGCGGGCCCGGCGACTTCTTCGGTGACCGCCAGCACGGCCTGCCGGAGCTCAAGATCGCGGACATGACGACGGACATGGAACTCATGAGGCAGGCGCAGGAAGCCGCCCGCCGGATCCGGGCGCGGGACCCGGAGCTTTCGCTGCCGGAGCACCGGGGCCTGCGGGCCGAAGTCCGCCTGCTGTTTGAAAACCACGCGGACTGAGTCCGCGGCGCTTTCGGCGGGGCGGAAGCGCCGCGGTTCTGAAACGAAAGGACGAGGGCTGTGTTTTTTTTGAACACAGCCCTCTTTTTTTGATAGGTTTTCCGCCCCCGCCGCGAATCCATTCATGAGCGCGCAAAAATGCAGGGAACGGCAGGAAAGAGAGACATCATGCTTGAAGCGAAAACGATCGGCGAAGACAACTTCATCAAAAAAATCCAGTCGGGGGACGAGCGGGCGCTCGATTATGTGATCGACGTCTACGGCGGAATGATCCGGGGCATCGTTCGCAAAAGGCTGTCTGCGCTGCCCGACCAATGGGAGGAATGCGAAAACGACGTTCTGCTCGCCGTCTGGAACGAAATCGGTCATTTCGACCGCTCGAAAAACAGCTTCGCGGGCTGGCTTGCGGCCGTGTGCCGGTACAAGGCGATCGACCGCCTGCGCCGGGCGGCGCGGCGAAAGGACGAACTTCCGTTTTCGGAGGACGGACCGGAAACGACCCTCCCGGAAGCCGGGCCCTCCCCCGCGCTCACATGCGAACTGCGCGGCGAAATCTCCGATCTGCTCTCGAATCTTTCGGAGGACGACCGCAGGCTGTTTCTGGATCTTTTCGAAAACGGCGAACCGGCGGAACGGATCGCCCGGGAGCGGCATATGAAACTTTCGGCCCTTTACAACCGGATCTCCCGCGGCAGGAAAAAACTGAGGCAGTGCAAGGAGGCAAAGGAATGAAGACGATCTACGACCTGCTCAACGATGTAAAAGAAAATCCGGAGGATCGGAAGGCCGCCGAACTGACCGGACCCGAACGGGCGCGGATGAAGCGCAGTTTCCGCCGCGCGGCCGGCCTTCCCCGCAAAAGGGCGGCCCGCTGGACCGCCGCCGCGGCGTGTCTGGTCTGCCTGATCGGGGTTTCGCAGACCGCGTTCGCAAAAACGGCGGTCAACGGCATCCTGCAGCGCATCAACCTCGGGCACATCAGCGTCGTCCGGGAGGACCCGGACGCAAAACCGAAAATGCCGAAAATCTACGACAGGGAAGGCCGCCGGATCACGAACGTCCCGAAGGGCAAGCCCACCGAGATCTACGACGAGAACGGGAAATCGCTCGGCATGGTCGGGACGGCCGAAGCCGGCGACCGGCCGGACAACTACGTCGTCGAAAAGGACCTGAACAAGGCGAAGCAGAAACTCGCCTTCCGGCCTCTGCTTCCCGCGAAACTGCCGGCCGGCTACCGGTTCGACCACGCGGGATTTTATCTGGACGAAAACGGGAAGATCAGCGGCGACTACGTCGATCTCTACTACACCGGCGGCGGAGCGCGCATTTTCGTCCAGGAGAGGCGCAACACGCCGGAAACCGCGGCGGAAACCGGAGCCGAAACGGTGAAGAAACTGAAAATCAACGGCCGCGACGCCGTGCTGCTCGACGGCGCCGAGCTGGACTGGGAAACGGACAAGGTCAGCGTCTATCTCATCACGCAAAAGAATCTTTCCGAGCAGCAGCTCGTCGCGCTGGCGGAATCCTTCCAATAACGAAGGTCCCTGACAAACCGGAGCCGGCATTGAAAAGACGATGCCGGCTCCGGTTCTATTTGCGGAAACGGTGCTTCGGCGCGGGTTCCCACGCCGGAAGCACCTGTTCGAAAACGGCGACGTCCTTGTAGGTGATCCGCCGGTCCTCATGCAGCGAACCGAAAAACCACTTTTCGTACCGCACCCGTTTGGCAACCTGTTCAAAAAACGCTTCGAGCTGGTTTTTGGTCCCGGTCTCCGGGCCGACCCGGCCGGCCGACAGGCACGGCGGGGGCGTGTGGGTGACGATGTAATCGACCTCCATGCCGGCGGCCTTCAGGTTCCGCGCGCCCTCGCGCATCTCCTCCATCGTCGGCATCTCGCGCGCCCACCATTTGCCGGCTTCGATGTAAAACTGCTTTTCGGCGCTTTCGCCCCCGCCGAACGCAAAGATCTTTTTTCCCTCGACCGTAAAGACCTGCCCGCGCAGCAGATGGTACAGGTTCTCGCCGATCCGCCTCACCTTTCCGCCGCCCCATTCCGTCACCGGATAGCGTTCGAGAAGGTCGAAATTCTCATGCGTGCCGTCCAAAAACAGGATCCGGTATTTTTTCTTCGAAAGCTTTTTCAGCGCCTTTTGCTCCGCCGGGCCTCCGTCCCACAAAAAGCCGAAGTCCCCGCAGACGATCAGCGTGTCCCCCGCTTTCAGCCTTTTCGTCCGGGAATTGTCGAAACGGCTCAGTTCCCCGTGGGTATCGGCGGTCAAGTAAATCATGCCGGTCTCCTCCATCGTTTCTTGTCGGCCCGCCCGCGGCGGATGGACGAAAATTTTTTAAAAAAAGAATTGGTTCTTTATCTTTTGCCCAGGGGCTGTTATACTATAATAGTACCGGCCTCCCCGCCGGCCTTGTTCATCATATCACATCGGAGGCAAAATTTCCATGAAAAAAAAGCTCTCGTCCCTGTTCCCGCTTCTGATGGCCCTGTGCGTCCTTTTCCCCGCCGTTCCCGCGCGGGCCGCGGCTTTTCAGACCGACGTTTCCGTCTCGTGCGCGGCCGCCGAGCTCGTCAACCTCGACACGGGAACGGTCGTCTATCAGAAAAATCCGGACGCCCGGCGCGAACCGGCTTCGCTGACGAAGATCATGACCTACATCATCGCCGGCGAAAGGATCAAAGACCTGCAGGGCACGAACATCACCATCACGAAGGAGGTGGTGGACCGCCTTCTGGGCACCGGCAGCTCCATGTCCGGCATCAAGGCCGGAGACGTGCTGACGGCCTACCAGCTTCTCAACTGCATGATGGTCCCGTCCGGAAACGATGCCGCCCTGGTGCTCGCCGACTATGTGGGCGGCGGCAGCGTGGACAAATTTGTGGACCTGATGAACCGGAAAGCGAAGGCGCTCGGCTGCAAAGGGACGCATTTCACAAATCCGCACGGCCTGCACGACCCGAATCACTACACGACGGCCTCCGACCTCGTGAAGATCACGCGGTACGCGATGAGCCTGCCGTATTTCATGCAGATCTGCTCGCAGATCAGCTACACCTACGCCCCGGTCGGCGGCCCGGACAAGGGCAAGCCGCAGACGCTCGCCACGACGAACCTGATGATCAACAAGAACGTGCAGGGCGGAAAATATTTTTACCAGTACGCGAAGGGGATCAAAACCGGGCACACCGACGAGGCCGGCTACTGCCTGGTTTCCACCGCTTCGGCGGACGGCTACAGCTACCTGTGCGTGGCGCTCGGCGCCCCTTCCGTCGACGCGGGCGGCAGGGCGATCCCGACGCGCGGCGAAATGCTGGACAGCGCGAATCTGTACCGGTGGGCGCTGACGAAGCTCGAGCTCAAAAAGATCGTCGACCCCGGCCAGTCCGTCGGCGAGGTGAAGCTCAACTACGCTTGGAACAAGGATAAGCTGCTGCTGGCGGCCGAAAAGAGTTATTCGGCGATTCTGCCGAAAGGCGTCGCGGCCGGAAGCGTGATCATCGAAAAGCACGTTCCGGACCATGTGGACGCGCCGGTCAAAAGCGGGCAGGTTGTCGGCACGGCCACGCTGAAATACGCCGACCGGACGCTTGCCACCATCAACCTGGTGTCTTCGGAATCCGTGGAGCGCAGCGAACTGCTGTATCTGACGGACGCCGCCCGATCGATCTTCACCTCGGTCTGGTTCCTCGTCGTCGCCGCGCTGATCGTCCTTCTCGTCATCATTTATATCGTCCTGATGGTGATTTATAACCGGAAACGGAAAAATCTCCGCAAGGTAAAAAAATACCGGCGGATGTGACCCCGCCGTTCGAAAAGAGCCGGAAACCCGAAGCGCCCCGCCGCGCTTTCAGGCTTCCGGCTCCGTTTTCTGCTCCGAAAGCGGAAGAATGATCGAGATCCTCGTCCCGATCTTCTCCCGGCTCAGGACCTCCATGTGCCCGCCGTGCCGCTCGGCGATCCATTCGGCGATCGAAAGGCCAAGCCCCGAGCCCCCCGTCGCGCGCGCCCGCGACTCGTCCGTGCGGAAAAACCGGTCGAACACCCGCGGGACGGCTTCGGGCGGGATGCCGATCCCGTCGTCCTGAACGGTCAGAACAGCCCGGCCGTCCCGCCGGCCCGTGGAAATGCGGATATCGCCGCCCGCGGGCGTGTACTTGACGGCGTTGTCCACAAGGACCCGCAGCGCCTGCTTGATCAGCGCCTCGTCGGCCTCGACGAACGCGGCGGAAAACTGCGCGCGGTATTCGTGGCCGCCGTCGATCATCTTCATTTCACGGAACACCTGCTCCGCCAAAAGCGCCGCGTCGAACCGCTTCATCTGAAGGATCATGGTGTTGTTGTCGCCGCGGGCCAGGAACAGGAGCTGTTCGACCAGCAGCTTCATGTTGTCCGTCTCGCTTTTGATCGCGTCGATCGACTCCTGCAGCGCCTTAGGGTCGCTTTTGCCCCACCGGTCCAGAAGGCTCGCGTAGCCCTGGATCACCGCGATCGGCGTGCGGAGCTCGTGGGAGGCGTCGGAGACGAACCGGACCTGCGCGCGGTAGGATTCGTCGATCCGGTCCAGCATCCCGTTGATCGCGTCGGCGAGGTTCCGGAGTTCCTTCTGCGTGCTGCTGACGGCGATGCGGGTGTCGAGCCGGGAGGCGTTGATCCCGTTGATCTTGCCGGCGATGGCCTCCATTTCCTTCGGCGTGAGGCTGCCCGCCCGGTTGAGCGTGCGCGCGGTTTCGGCCAGCTCCGAGATCGGCCGGAGCGTCCGCCGGATCCTGCGCGCGCGGGAGCGCAGACTGAAGACGAGCAGGATCAGCTCCGCGATCAGCGCGGCCCCGAAAACGGACCGGGCGCGGCGGACGCCGTCCCCGGCGGCGACGGAAACGGTATAGGGCGCGCGCGCGCCCGTCACGTCGGCGCGGTAGACCAGCCCGTCCAGCCGCCGGACGAACGGGGTTCCGCCGGCCGGCGGAAGGATCAGGTACCGCTCGGCCGAAACGGTCCGGTCAAAAAACAGCCGGCCGACCGGCCCGGGGATCCGGACGCCCGCCGGGTCCCCGGCGCCCTGCTCCACCGTCACCCCGCCGAGCCGGAGCAGGAACCGCTCCGAAGCGTCCGGAAAGCCGTTCTGGGAAACGGCGCCGACCGCAAGGCGGACCTCGCGTTCGGCGCGGCCCGCCAAAGCAAACGCCGCGGCGACGCAAAGGACGACGTCGAGCGCAAGGAAAATGCCGAGCATCTCGAAAAAAAATCCGGCGCCCAGGCGGACGACGATCGAAAGCGGGGTCCGGTCGCGCTCCTCCGGAGGGGTCGCCTGTTTTTGCGCCGTCTCACGTTTCATCTTTCACCACATAGCCGACGCCGCGCACGGTCGTGATCAGCTTGATCCCGTAGACCTCGTCGATCTTGCTGCGCAGAAAGCGGACGAACACGTCGACCGCGTTCGTCTCTCCGCCGTACTCGTATCCCCAGACGTTTTCGAGCAGGGTCTCGCGCGAAAGGACGACTCCCTTGTTCTTGAGCAGAAAGTGCAAGAGGTCGAATTCCCGCTTGGTCAGCGACACCGGATTTCCGCGGACCGTGACGATCCGCCCGGCCGGATCGAGTGCGACGCCGCAGGCCGAAAGCGTGGCGCCTTCAGCCTGCGGGGCGCTTTTGCGCAGCGCGCTGCGGATCCGCGCGAGGAGCTCCTCCGTTTCGAACGGCTTCGTGATGTAATCGTCCGCGCCGCCGTCCAGCCCGGAAACCTTGTCCATCGTGCTGTCCCGCGCCGTGAGGACGATGACCGGGACCCGGGAGGTCCGGCGGATCCGCCGCAGCACCTCCATGCCGCTCAGGCCCGGAAGCATCAGGTCGAGCAGGATCAGGTCGAATTTCCCGGACTGTGCCAGGGACAGTCCGTTCCGGCCGTCCGCCGCTTTCTCGGTCTCATAGCCCTCGTAATTCAGCTCCATTTCGATCAAGCGGGCGATTTTCGCCTCGTCCTCGACGATCAGGATTTTTCTGCCCATCCAAGGTCACCGTTCCTTCGATTCTTTTCCCCCGTCCGCGACGGAATGCTTCAGATCCTCCGCCGCGTCCGCGACATGGTCCATCGCGTGATTGACCGGCTCTTTTCCGAGGTCCGGCCCCTGAAAACGGTACCGCAGCCCGAAGAACAGACCAATGACCATCAGCGGCAGCGTGATCCAAAACGCGAAGACCAGCAGAAGGACCAGAACCGTCACCGGGACGGACGCCTTGCTTTCGCCGCCCTTCATCACCTCGAACGTGTTCGCGTTCCCCTTGCGCAGAAGCCTGAGGCAGAACCTGCCGAAACGCCCGAGCAGCTCGCCGAAGCTCGTCCCCGCATCCTTTTCCCGGTACGCTTCGCGGCCGTCCGCGTCTTTCGGTTCCCCCGCTTTGCTGCTGTAAAAGCCGCCGCCCCGGGGGGACTTGACCTTGCCCTGCTTTTCAAGATAGATCAGCGCCTCGAGAAGATCGCCGTTCGTCGCGTCGAGCGCGGCTTTCGCCTCGTCGTAGCTGACGTTCGCCCGCTCCCTCAGCTTTTCCACCTGTTCCAAAGTTGCCATGAATTTTATCCTCCTTCATTTCTGTTGTGGTTCTACTCTAACAGAAACGACTTTAAGGGCAATTTGCGGATCATTAAAATCGGATTAAGATTATTGTATGGCTTTTTCAGAAATTATGCAAGGCGCATGGCCGTTCCCGGGCAACATGGGCTTGGGACCCTGCGGCAGGTGCATCTTTGAAAGCAGGAATCGTCACCCCCGCGCAGCCGGGGCGCCGAACAAGAAGGACCGCCCCGAAAGGCCGGCAAGCCTTCGGGGCGGTCCCGCTGAAAATCCGTTCGCTTATTTGACTTCGACTTCCGCACCGACTTTGGTGAGCTTTTCCTTGATGGATTCCGCGTCGTCTTTGGAAACGCCTTCCTTGACCGCCTTCGGCGCGGCGTCGACAAGATCCTTCGCGTCCTTGAGGCCCAGGCCGGTGATCTCGCGGACGGCCTTGATGACCTGGATCTTCTGCTGGCCGATGGACTTCAGGATCACGTCGAACTCCGTCTTCTCCTCGGCGGGCGCGGCGGCGGCTGCGGGCGCGGCCGCCACGGCGACCGGAGCGGCGGCGGAAACGCCGAACTCGTCCTCCAGCGCCTTGACCAGCTCGGAAAGCTCGAGGACCGTGAGGGACTTGACATCTTCAATCAGCTTTGCAACTTTATCAGACATGGGAAAAACCTCCGTTTTCATATAAAATTGATACGACCATGGATTTCAGGGATGCTCAGGCGGACTCCTTCTGTTTTTCCGCGATGGCGTTCAGCGCCACCACAAGGCCCTTCATCGTTCCGTTCAGGACGGTGACCAGGCCGGTGACCGGGGCGTTCAGGCCGCGGAGCACCTCTGCGAGCAGGATGTCCTTCGGGGGCAGGGACGCGAGCTGCTTGATCTCTTCCACGCTCACGGGCTTCCCGTCGATAAAGCCGGCCTTGATCTGAAAGCTCTTGCTTTTCTCGGCAAACCCGGCCAGGACCTTCGCCGGGGCCACATAATCTTCGCGGTCCACGGCCAGCGCGGTCGTGCCGGTCAGGACGTCGTCCAGGCCCGTGATGCCGGCCTCGCCGAGCGCGAAGCGCAGCAGCGTGTTTTTCACGACCTTGTACTGGCTGCCGGATTCGCGGAGCTGACTGCGCAGCTTCGTGTCCTCCTCGACCGTAATGCCCTTATAATCGACGAGCACGCCCGTGCGCGCCGTTTTCAGGCTCTCGGCAAGCTCGGAAACGATCTTCTTCTTCTTTTCCAGGATCTTGTCACTTGGCAAATATATTCACCTCCGTCGCGTCAGGCGCCAAAGCAACGCAAAAGGCCCTTTCCGCCGCCGCAGAAAAGGCCTTCAACACACAACCGCATATCGAAACCTTATTCTCGGCAGGCTGGAAAAATCCATTGCGCGCGCGGCACCTGCTGTCTATGAATAAAGAAAAGCACTGTTGACCAGTGTAACAGAAACAAGACGGTTTGTCAAACGAAATTTAAGCGCCGAATTTGTTCGGGTTGATCCGGATACCGGGGCCCATGGTCGCGGCGACGACGCAGGACCTGATATACTGGCCCTTCGCCGCCGCGGGCTTCGCCTTAACGATCGCGCCGAGCAGCGCGTCGAAGTTTTCGCGCAGCTTCTCGCCGCCGAACGAAACCTTGCCGATCACGCAGTGGATGATGTTCGACTTGTCGAGGCGGTACTCGATCTTGCCCGCCTTCGCCTCCGTGATCGCCTTGCCGACCTCGCGGGTCACGGTGCCGGCCTTCGGGTTCGGCATCAGACCGCGCGGGCCGAGGATCTTGCCGAGGCGCCCGACCTTGCTCATCATGTCCGGCGTCGTGATCAGGACGTCGAAATCCATCCAGTTTTCACCCTGGATCTTCTGGACCAGGTCCTCCGCGCCGACGAAATCGGCGCCGGCCTCCCCGGCCTCCTTCGCGGCGTCGCCCTTGCAGAGCGCGAGCACGCGGACGGTTTTTCCGGTCCCGTTCGGCAGGACGATGGCGCCGCGGACCTGCTGGTCCGCGTGGCGGCTGTCCACGCCGAGCCTGACGTGGACCTCCACGCTTTCGTCGAACTTGGCCGTGCCGGTCTTGACGCAGAGGTCGAGGGCTTCGGGGGCGTCGTACAGATTCGAACGGTCGAACAGCTTTGCGCCGTTATTGTACTTTTTGCCGTGTTTCACTTGGTTTTCCTCCCTGTAAAGTGGTAAAATCGGATTCGTATTTCCTCCCACCCGGGTTTTTGTCAGTCGGCGACTTCGACGCCCATGCTGCGCGCGGTCCCCGCGACCATGCGCATGGCCGCCTCGATGGAAGCCGCGTTCAGATCGGGCATTTTCGTCTGCGCGATCTTCTGGATCTGCTCGCGGGTAATCTTCGCGACTTTGGTCTTGTTCGGTTCGCCGGAAGCCTTCTCGATGCCGCAGGCCTTTTTGATCAGGACGGCGGCAGGCGGGGTCTTTGTGACAAACGTAAACGAGCGGTCCGCATAGACCGTGATGATGACGGGGATGATCATTCCCGCCTGGCTTTTCGTGCGCTCGTTGAATTCCTTCGTAAACGCCATGATGTTGACGCCGTGCTGCCCGAGCGCGGGTCCCACCGGCGGCGCCGGCGTCGCTTTGCCGGCGGGGATCTGGAGCTTGATAAAGCCCGTGACCTTCTGAGCCAATTTACTGCACCTCCAAAATTCGTGGTGGATGGCGGAACGGTCCTGCCGTTCCTCCCACAGGGGCACCGCCCCCCATAACGGGCGGATTTTCCGCCGCGTTGCCAAAAACGAAAGAAAACTTACTCCATCGCCTGGGCCTGGTTCAGCTCAAGCTCGACCGGCGTTTCGCGCCCGAACATCGAAACGGTGACGCGCACGCGGTCCTTTTCCTTGTCGACCTCCTCCACGATTCCGACGAAGCCTTCGAGCGGCCCGTCGATGATCCGCACGGAATCGCCGACATCGTAGGAAACCTCAACCTCTCTCTTTTCAACGCCGAGTCTCGCGACCTCTTCTTCCGTCAGCGGGATCGGTTTGGAAGACGGGCCCACGAATCCGGTGCACCCGCGGATGTTCCGCACCACATACCAGGATTCGTCGGTCAGGATCATTTTGACAAGAACGTAACCGGGGAAAAGTTTCCGCTCCACCTCGCGCTTTTTCTCGTCCTTGATCTCGGTGACGGTCTCCGTCGGAACGAGGATCTGCTGGATCAGGTCGTGAAGCTGGCGGTTTTCCACCGTTTTCTCAAGATTGGAGGCAACCTTGTTTTCATAGCCGGAATAGGTATGGACCACATACCATTTCGCTTCCTCTGGCAAAGAAAACCCCTCCGCTTTCTAAAACATTATTTTGCGACGTTCATAATCAGCCCCAAAAGGTTGACCAGCAGCGTGTCGAGCCCGAACACAAACAAACCGATCAGAATGATCGTAGCCAAAACGACGCCGGTGTTTCTGAAAACCGACTGGGGAGTCGGCCAGACCATTTTCTTGACTTCGCTTTTGGTTTCGCGAAAAAATTTGGAAATCCTTTTGCCGGCTCTGGCAAAAAAGTTTTCGTCCTTTCCACTTTTTTCGGCCATTGTTTTCGTCCCTCCGTCCGGATTACTTCGTTTCGCGGTGAAGCGTATGCTTCCTGCAGAACCTGCAGTACTTTTTCATCTCGAGCCTGTCCGGATCATTTTTTTTGTTCTTCATCGTGTCGTAATTGCGCTGTTTACACACTGTGCAGGCCAACGTGACCTTGGTTCTCATATCGGCACCTCCCGCTGTACGGAAAATAGTTTCGCCTTTCCCAAAAAGGCTTCGGCCTCCCTCGCTGAAAGAAACGGGCAAAAAAAATGACCCCTTTCCCGAGGTAAGTCCATCATATCACACGCGGGACGTCCTGTCAAGTTTTTTGCGATAAATTTCAAAAATTTTCCAAAGTTCCGCGGCGGATCCGCTTTTCCCGCGGGGCCGCGCGGAGCCGGGCTCGGGAGTCTCCGCCGCTCCGCTCAGCGGTCCGCCAGCGTTGTGGCCATGAATTTTTTCTTCTTTTTCTTTTTTTCCGGCTTGACCTTTTTCCCCTTCATCTTCAGGCCGGCCTCGAACGCCTTCGCGAGCTCCTTGCCCAGGAGCGGGCGCAGCGTTTCGACGGCGGCGCCGCCGAGGCCGTTCAAAAGCACGATCGTGATGATCGAGCGCACGTCCATGTCGCCGGAAACGTACAGATCGCTGAGGAGCCCGGCGCATCTCGCCGCGCGGTTTTTTTCCGAAGGATCGGCGAGAAGCCCGTCCAGCCTGGGCAGCAGGCGCTCCCGCGCGAACGTGACGACGCGGACGCCGCCGTACGCCTCCTTTTCGGAAACGAGCTCGTCCTTGAGCTCCGGGAACACGCCGGCGAAGCGGTTGAAGAAAAACAGCGGGTCCACGTTGTTTTCGTCGTCCTTTTTCCGCTTCTTCCGCGCGGGGAGCGCCGACTTCCGCTTCGGGCCGGCCAGGGTTTCGGCAAAATCGTCCACGATCTCCTGGGCCTGGGCCGCGGAGTCGGTTTCGGGATCGTAGAGCCAGGTGGACAGGGACTTCCAGTTCCCGTCCGGTCCGCCGTCCTCAAGGCCGCAGACGCGCAGCGAAACGCGCTTTTTCTCCTGCGCATACAGAAGGCCGCAGGCGGCGTCCTCCCCGACGAAAACGGCGGTCTTCCCGTCCTTCTCCCCGCCGCCGGCTTCCAGCCTGCGGTACCCGAGCTCGCCGAACGCCGCCTCCGCCTTGCCGGCGATCAGATCAAATGCCTTTTGCTCCAATGTTCGATCACTCCCGAAAATATCCTTAAAGTCCGCTTTTCTTCCGTTGCATTTTTTGCTGCTTCGCCTGCCATTATACTACATAATCGTTTTTTTGTCACCATACATTTTAAGGAGGATCCCGGCGGCCCGCTGCCAAAATAATCAATTGCGCGGGCGGCACCGTTGTGCTATGATAAATACCTGTAATAGTCTGTGTCCGGCGCCCCCCGGGGAATCCCTGTTTTTCAAGGAGCGCCGCGCCCGCGCGGCCGGTCCCCGGATAAAAAACGGTTCCGCAATGGAGGATGAAAGATGGATCGAAAAAAACTCGCCGTCCTGTTCGGCGGCCGTTCCGCGGAGCACGAGGTTTCCCGCGTCTCCGCGTATTCCGTCATCAGCAACCTGTCACGGGAAAAATACGAGGTCATCCGCATCGGCATCACGAAGGACGGCCGGTGGTACCTGTACGAGGGCCCCGACGAGGCGATCCCCGACGGAGGATGGGAAAAGAGCGGGCGGAAACGCCCCGCGTTCCTTTCGCCGGACCGGAGCGTCGGCGGTCTTGTCGTTCCGGGCCCCGGCGGGACGGAGATCATCAGGCTGGACTGCGTGTTCCCCGTCCTGCACGGCAGAAACGGGGAAGACGGGACGGTGCAGGGCCTGCTGCAGCTTTCCGGCATTCCGTTCGTCGGGTGCGGAACGCTCGTTTCCGCCGTCTGCATGGATAAGGCCGTGACGCACACCCTGCTTGCCGGCGTCGGCATCAGGCAGGCGAATTACCTCTGGTTTTACGCCCCGCGGTACGCGGAAAACCCGGAGAAGATCCGCCTGAAAATCGGCGCGCGGCTCGGCTACCCGGTCTTCGTCAAGCCCGCCGCCTCCGGCTCGTCCGTCGGCGTCAGCCGCGTTTCCTCCGAGGCGGAGCTCGACGGCGCCGTCGAGCTCGCCGCCGCCGAGGGCGAAAAGATCCTGGTGGAGGAAGCCGTTTCGGGCCGGGAGGTCGAGTGCGCGGTCCTCGGCAACGAAAATCCGGAGGCCGCCCCGCTCGTCGGGGAGATTGCCGCGTCCGCGGCGTTCTACGATTACGACGACAAATACAAGTCCGGCAAATCCCGGCTCTACATCCCGGCCCGCCTCTCCCCGGAAGTCGCCGGGGAGCTGCGCGCCGTCGCGGTGCGCGCCTACCGCACGCTCGGGTGCCGGGGTTTCGCGCGCGTCGATTTCTTCGTTCGGGACGAAAAGGAAATCCTGCTCAACGAGCTCAATACGATCCCGGGCTTTACTCCGATCAGCATGTACCCGAAGCTGTGGGAGGCTTCCGGCGTGTCCTACGGCGAGCTGCTCGACCGCCTGATCGGCTCCGCCCGCGGCTGGGACTGAACTTTGCCCGACATAGGGCCGCAAAGCCCGCGCGGCAAAATGAACATATATAGGAGAACGATGCATGCAGGAGAATTTTTTGATTTCGATCAAAGGCCGGCAGAGGGTCGACGACGAAACCGGGGAGGTCGAGCTGACCACGTTCGGCTCCTACGTCCGGCGCGGCGACAGCCGGTACATCGTCTATCGGGAATACACCTCGGAGGACAAGAACCGGACCCGGACCTCGATCCTGCGGATCGACGGCGGCAGCAAGGTCACGCTGATGCGCGGCGGGGAGGACAGCACCCGCCTGATCCTGGAACGCGGCAAGCGCCATCTCTGCCAGTACGACACCGAATACGGCAACATGATGATCGGCGTTTTCACCAGCCGCGTCCAGTCGGAGCTCAACGACCTGGGCGGAAAGCTGGAGGTCAGCTACACGCTCGACATCAACTCCAGCCTTTCGAGTCAGAATGAAATTTTTATCACCGTCAAGGAGGCAAACAGCAAGGATGTCGCAATTAGCGCTCAAGGCAACTGAAGCCCTGAAGGAAGCGGTCCGCGCCGCGCTGCTGCGGGCGATGGAGGACGGGGCCCTGCCGAAAGCCCCGCTGCCCGAATTCACCGTGGAGGTCCCCGCGGACCGCGCGCACGGGGACTGGGCGGCCAACGCCGCGATGACCGGCGCGAAGAGCTTCCGCCTTCCGCCGCGGAAAATCGCGCAGGCCGTCGCGGACCGCATCGACCTTTCCGGCACCTGTTTCGACCGCGTCGAAATCGCCGGCCCCGGCTTTCTCAATTTCTTTTACGGCCGCGGATTTTACGGCGGCGTGCTCCGGGAGATCCTCGCGCGCGGGGAAACTTACGGGCGCAGCGATTTCGGCGGGCATGAAAAGGTCATGGTGGAGTTCGTCTCCGCGAACCCGACCGGGCCGATGCACATGGGCAACGCCCGCGGCGGCGCGCTCGGGGACTGCCTGGCCGCCGTGCTCGACGCGGCGGGCTTCGACGTGAGCCGGGAGTTCTACGTCAACGACGCGGGCAACCAGATCGAAAAGTTCGCCGCCTCGCTCGAGGCGCGCTACCTGCAGATCTATCTCGGCGAGGACGCGGTCCCGTTCCCGGAGGACGGCTACCGGGGCGACGACATCCGCGTCCGGGCGCGGGAATTCGCCGGCCTGAACGGCGACCGCCTCGTCAAGGCCGGAGCGCCGGAGCGCCGGAAGGCGCTCGTCGATTACGCGCTGCCGAAAAACATCGCGAAAATGAAGGCGGACCTCGAAAAATACCGCATCGTCTACGACACCTGGTTCCGCGAAAGCACGCTCCACGAGGACGGCGAGCTCGACGAAACCATCGGCATCCTCAAACGGCGCGGCATGACCTATGAGAAGGACGGCGCGCTGTGGTACCGCGCGACCGCCCGCGGCGCGGAAAAGGACGAGGTGCTGGTCCGGCAAAACGGCACCCCGACCTATTTTGCCGCGGACATCGCCTACCACCGCAACAAATTTGAAAAGCGCGGCTTTTCCCGCTGCATCGACGTCTGGGGCGCGGACCACCACGGACACGTCGCCCGGATGAAGGGCGCGATGGACGCGATCGGGCTGGACGGCAAAAAGCTGGACGTCGTCCTGATCCAGCTCGTGCGCCTGGTGCGCGGCGGCGAGGTCGTCCGCATGAGCAAGCGCACCGGCAAGGCGATCGGACTCGCCGAGCTTTTGGACGAGGTCCCGGTGGACGCGGCGCGCTTTTATTTCAATCTGCGGGAGGCGAACTCCCAGATGGAATTCGACCTCGATCTGGCCGTGCAGCAGAGCTCCGAAAACCCCGTCTACTACGTCCAGTACGCGCACGCGCGCATTTGCAGCATTTTCAAAAAGCTCGCGGCGCAGGGCGTGCGCCCGCGCGACTGCACGGACGGGGAGCTCGCGCTGCTCGACTCCCCGGAGGAGCTCGCGCTGATCCGGCACCTCGGGGCGTTCACGGGCGAGATCATCGCCTCCGCGCAGAATTACGACCCGGCGCGCCTGACCCGGTACGTCATCGAGCTCGCGACGCTGTTCCACAAGTTCTACAACGCGCGCAGGGTCCAGGGCGAAAACGAGGGCCTCACCGCGGCGCGGCTGGCGCTGTGCCGGGCCACCGGCATCGTCCTGCGCAACGCGCTTTCGATGTTTAAAATCACGGCTCCCGAAAGCATGTGAGCCGCTTCTGAAGAAATGCAGGTGGAACAAAAAACAAATGGACCGATTTGACCGGCTGCCCCTTCTGCTCGACCCGATCCCGGACCTGCGCCGGGCCGGCATGCCGGCCGGCGAAAGGCCGGAGCTCTGGTGCCCCGCGCACCCGGAGCCGGCCGTCCGGCTGCTTGCCCAAAGCCCCGGGGCGGGCGCGGGAACCCTCTGCGCACCGACGCTGTGCGCAAACCGCTTCTGCCTGCCCGGGGAGGATATCCCCGCGCTGAACCAAAAACTCGTCGCGCTCGCGCGGCGCGCCGCCGGCCGAACGCCCGTCGGCGCCCTCGTCGGCCCGAGCGGTCTGTTCGTGCCGCCGCTCGGCGAAGCGGATTTCGACGACATCTACGAGGGCTACCGGGAGCAGATCCGCGCGCTCGACGAGGCGGGCGCCGATTTTCTGGTGCTGGAGGGACACTCCGCGCTGTCCGACCTGCGGGCCGGGCTGCTCGCAGCCCGGACGACCGGGCTGCCGGTCCTCGCCCTGCTGTCCGCAGACAGGACCGGCCGCACGCTGACCGGCCTGCGCCTCCTTCCCGCGCTGATCACCCTGCAGGCGATGGGGGCCGGGGCCGTGGGCCTCTGCTGCCCCGCGGCCCCGGAAACGGCGCGGGAAGTCGAGGGCGCGGTCCCGCACGCGGCGGTGCCGCTCGCGGTGCGGCTGGAAGAGGACGCGGCGCCGGACGCGCTCGCCGGCGCGGCCGCGCCGTTTCTCAGCGCCGGCGCGCGCATCCTCGGCGGCGGGATCCACAGCTCCGGGCCGGAATACACCCGCGCGCTGCGCGGCGCGCTGCAAAAAGCCGGCTCCCCGGCGCCGCCGGAAGAGCCGGACTGCGAGGCCGCCGCCATCGAGCGGGAAGCCTTCTTTCTGGGGGACGACGTTTCGTTCAGCGAACCGATCGCCTGCACCACCTCGCTCGGCGACAATCTGATCGACCTCGAGGACGAGCAGGTTTCCGCCGCGCTCGTCCTCGTGACGAGCGCGGACGACGCGCTGCTGCTCGGCCGGGAAAGCGGCCTGACGAAGCTGCCGATCGCCGTGCGCGCGTCCAGCCCGGTCGTGCTGGACGCCGCGCTGCGCTATTTTCAGGGCAGGCTGATCGTCGACTCCGCCTCCCCGCTCGACCGCGAAACGCTCGAACCGCTCGCCGCGAAATACGGCGCTCTCATTTACTGAGCGGCTCCGGGGGATCCCCCGGCTTGCGGGGCGGTTCCGGCGGCGCGGGATTTTCCCACCCGTCCCAGTCCAGAAAGCTGAGGCAGAGGGACGCGACGGCGAAAAAGCACGAAACGACGCCCGCGGTCAGCGCCCAGTTCGTGATTTCAAACGGCCCGAGCACCATCGCGACCATCGCGATGGCGAGGCCGATGTCGAAAAACAGCAGCGCCAGTTTTTCATTGCTCATGGATGTTCCCCTCCAATTCGTCGGACAGCCTGGCAAACTCCCGCAGCGTCAGCCGTTCCGCGCGCGCCTCTTTCGGGACCCCGGCGCTTTCCAGCGCCCGCAGCACCCGCTCCTTCGGCAGCCCGAGGCCGGAGGAAACGGAGTTGAGCACCGTCTTGCGCCGCTGTCCGAACGCCGCGCGGACCAGCGCGAAAAGCGCCCGCTCGCTCCGGACCCGGACGGCCGGCTCCGGCAGCAGGTCGAGCCGCAGCACGGCGGAATCCACGTTCGGCTGCGGGTAAAACGAGGAACGCGGCACCCCGAACAGGATGCGCGGAACGGCGTGGTAGCGCACCGCGGCGCTGACCGCGCCGCACGCGCGGGCGCCCGGCGGCGCGCACAGGCGCTCGGCGGCCTCCTTCTGGACCATCACGGTCAGCGAGGAAACCGGGAGCCGTTCCTCGAGAAAACGCATCAGCACCGGCGAAGTGATGTAGTACGGAAGATTCGCGCACACGACGGCCTTCCCGCCTCCGAATTCGTCCCGCAGCAGCCTTCGCAGGTCCAGCTTCAGGATGTCCCCCGGGATCACCCGGACGTTCCGGCAGTCCGCGAGCGTTTCGCCGAGGACGGGCAGCAGCCTTCCGTCGAGCTCCACGGCGGCGACCTTCCCGGCGCGGGCGGAAAGTTCCCGGGTCAGCACGCCGAGGCCGGGCCCGATCTCCAGCACGCCGGTTCCCCGGTCCGCTCCGCACAGCTGTGCCATGCGCGGGCAGACCGAAGGGTCGACCAGGAAATTCTGCCCGAGCGATTTTGAAAACCGGAAGCCGTGCCGCCCGAGCAGGGCCCGGATCGTCCCGCGGTCCGAAAGGTCCATTTTTCATTCCCCCGATGTTTTTTTTCCGTTCCGAGCAACATGGCGCGGCCCGATTTCCGGCCGCCCGTTCTTTCGACCCAGGGAGGATTTTTTGGAATGAAACGCACCGACAAGGAAAACTACTACCTCGATATTGCGGAGACCGTCCTGGAGCGCGGCACCTGCCTGCGGCGGAATTTCGGCGCGATCATCGTCAAGAACGACGAAATCGTTTCGACCGGCTACACGGGCGCGCCGCGCGGCAGGAAAAACTGCATCGACACCGGCGTGTGCGTGCGCGAATCGCTGAAGATCCCGCGCGGCGAGCGCTACGAGCTGTGCCGCTCCGTCCACGCGGAGATGAACGCGATCATCAGCGCCTCGCGCAGGGACATGATCGGCGCGACGCTGTACCTGGTCGGGCGCGAGGCGAAAACCGGCGATTACGTCCCGGATCCCGCGCCGTGCTCGATGTGCAAGCGCCTGATCATCAACGCGGGCATCGAGCGCGTCGTCGCCCGGAAAAACAAAACGGCGTTTTCCGTGACCCGGGTCGCCGTCTGGGTGGAGGACGACGAGTCTCTGCTCGGAAAATTCGGGTACTGATCCGCTCTTCGCGGGTCCGCGAACCGCCCGAGCGGCGGCGCACGGACCCGTTTTCTGATGTTCCGTTAAAAAATTTTCAGAACGAGAAGCAGAATCCCCAGATTGGAAAAAACGGGCGCGACAATTCGGAAAGCGAAACCGGCCATCTTCCCGATCTTCTTTTTCCTTTCATAGTCCGCGGCGCCCAGATGGAACAGAACGTCGCATAAAACAAAGACGGCCAGACCCGCCCCGAAAAAAGCGTATTTCGAATCCCATGCGTCGGCGGCGCCGGCGGCGTTCCAGTGCGTCGGCACGGGATCCGGAAACCGGTCGAGCGCCAGCAGGCAAACGACATAGGGCGCCGCGGTCAAAACCGCCGAAACGGCAAGCGCGATTTTATTTTTCCTCCCCATTTCCTTGAGGATTTTCACGTTTGTCCTTCCCCTCCTTTTCGCCGTAGGCGCGGTCGGCCGCCTCGCGCGCGAGGTCGAGGACGATCCGCTCGCTCCGGTCGCCCCCGTTCCCCGGTCCGGCGGGGATCTTCGCAAAGACCTCCCCGACCTTCGAGCGCATCCACAGCCCCGGCGTGATGCGCATCGAATAACCGCAGCCCGGCTGGGTCATCCAGTCGTAAAACTTCGCGCGCGGCAGCCCGTAGGCGGACAGGACGGCCATCAGGACCCCGCCGTGCGCGACGATCACCGCGGACAGGGTCCCGGAACGCATCATCCCTTCGACCAGCCGTTCGAACGCCGCGCAGACGCGCCGTGCGAATTCGCCGCCGCTCTCCCCGCCCGGCGGGACGACCGGCTGCCCGCCGCCCCCGGAGATCCAGCGGCGGAAGCGTTCGTCGGAGGCCGCGATCTCCCGCGCGGTCTTCCCCTCCCACTCCCCGAAGTCGCATTCCCGGAAATCCCGGACCAGGATCGGCTTCGCCTCCGGGTACAGGATGCGGAGCGTTTCGGTGCAGCGCTTCATCGGGCTGGAAAGACAAACCTGCGCTTCGGGGTATCCGCGCCCGCTCCGCAGCCGGCGCAGACGCTTTTCGCCCGCGGCGGAAAGCGGCAGGTCCGTCGAGCCGACGTACCGGCCCTGCTCGTTGCCCGCGGTCGTCCCGTGGCGGATCAGATGGACCACATAGGATTTCATCGAGTTCCCCTCCTCTGCCCGAGCCGCCCGGCATTCCGCACCCGATCAAGATACGGAAGCCCAAACGCGGCCGGGCACGACATCTAGCGTCTTTACAAATTGTTATATCTATTGTATACTTTACATTGCGTTTATTATGTAAGATTCGACAGGGGATCGTCTGATGAACAACAATTTTCCAAGAATCATTACCCTGCTGCGCAAAGAGCGCGGATACAGCCAGAAAAAAGCCGCCGAGGACCTGGGGGTTTCCCAGGCCCTCCTCTCCCACTACGAAAAGGGCATCCGCGAATGCGGGCTCGACTTCGTGGTCAAGGTCGCGGACTACTACAACGTTTCGAGCGACTATCTGCTGGGCAGGACGCCGCACCGCAGCGGCGCGACCATCACGGTGGAAGACATCCCGGAGCCGGACGCCGCGGGCAAGGAAAACACCTACCGCGGCAGCCTTCTGCCCACCCTGAACAAAAAGCTGCTCGCGAACTCGCTCAACGTCATTTTCGGGATTTTGCAGAAATGCGGCAACAAATCGCTGACGACGGAGCTTTCGGCGTTTCTGAATCTGTCCGCCTACAAGGCGTTCCGGATGCTGTACTCCGCGAACCCGAAGAACCCGCAGGGGCTGTTCGCCACTCCGCTGAAGCTCAGCGCCGGGCGGTCCGCCGCGGCGCAGCACATCGCGCTTTCCAACGCGGAATGCCTGATTTCCGGCGACCGGGTCGACTCGATGGAGGGCGTGGAAAAAAACGCGCTGCCGTCGCTGTCGCCGGAAAAGCTCTCGGCCGAATATCCGCTGTTCGCTTCGTCGCTTTTCAATCTGATCCAGAACTCGGAGCTGCGCATGGGTGCGAAAAAGCAGACGGACCGCCGGCCGGCAGCCCGGAAAACCCACAAGTAGATTATAGCACGGCGGGCCCCGATTGCAAGCGGGACGCCGCCGGCGAAGGACGAAAGGGAGAAAAAACATGGAGAGCGTACCGACGCCGCACAACGGCGCGAAACGCGGGGAGATCGCGAAAACGGTGCTGATGCCGGGCGATCCGCTGCGCGCGAAGTACATCGCGGAGCACTACCTGGAAAACCCGGTCTGCTTCAACACCGTGCGCAACATGCTCGGCTACACGGGGACCTGCCGCGGGGCGCCCGTGTCCGTGATGGGCGGCGGCATGGGCATGCCATCCGTCGGCATCTACAGCTACGAGCTTTATCACTTCTACGGCGTGGACAGCATCGTCCGGATCGGCTCCGCGGGCGGCGTCGCCGAAGGCGTCCGCGTGCGGGACCTCATCGCCGCGATCGGCGCCTGCACGGATTCGAACTACGCGGCGCAGTACCGGCTGCCCGGCACGTTCGCGCCGACCGCGGACTTCGGCCTCCTGTCGCGGGCCGTCCAAGCGGCGGACGAACTCGGCCTGCGCCTCGCCGTCGGCAACGTGCTTTCGAGCGACGCGTTCTACAACGACGACGAAACGGCGCTGAAGGCGTGGCGGAAGATGGGCGTGCTCGCGGTCGAGATGGAGGCCGCGGCGCTGTACCTCAACGCGGCGCGGGCCGGGAAGCGCGCGCTGTGTCTTCTGACCGTTTCGGACTGTCCGTTCACCGGGGAATCGCTCCCGGCAAAGGACCGGGAAACCGGCTTCACCCGGATGATGGAGCTTGCGCTCCGGCTGATTTGACGGGCTTCGGCTGAAATTCCGAAAGGGGAAGTTTGGAATGGACGACACGGAACTGGCCGCCGCCGCGCTCGCGGCGCGGGAAAGGTCCTACGCGCCCTATTCGGGCTTTACGGTCGGCGCGGCGCTGCTCGCGGAAAGCGGCCGGGTCTACCCGGGCTGCAACATCGAAAACGCCGCCTGGTCCCCGTCGAACTGCGCGGAGCGCACGGCGTTCTTCAAGGCGGTCAGCGAGGGCGAGCGGGCGTTTTCGGCCATCGCCGTCGCCGGAGGCCGCGCCGGGAAGCCCGCGGAGGATTTCTGCCCGCCCTGCGGCGTCTGCCGGCAGGTGATGATGGAGTTCTGCGACCCGGACTCGTTCCGGATCCTCCTCGTCAAATCGGCGGGGAAACCGAAGATCCTCACGCTGCGTCAGCTCCTGCCGTTCGGCTTCGGCGCCCGGAACCTGGAGGGGGGATCCCGATGAGGATGTACGACATTATCGCCAAAAAGCGGGACGGCGGAGAGCTTTCCGCCGGGGAGATCGCGTTCTGGATCGCCGGCTGCGTCCGGGGGGACATCCCCGACTACCAGACCGCCGCGCTGCTGATGGCGGTCTGCCTGCGCGGCATGACGGAGCGGGAAACCGCCGACCTGACCCTGTGCATGGCGCGCTCCGGAGAAACGGTGGACCTGTCGGCGATCGGCGGCGTCACGGTCGACAAGCACAGCACCGGCGGCGTCGGGGACAAGACGACGCTGGTCGTTTCGCCGATCGCCGCGTCGCTCGGCGTGCGCGTCGCGAAGATGAGCGGCCGCGGCCTGGGGTACACCGGCGGGACGGTGGACAAACTCGAGTCCATCCCGGGCCTGCGCACCGCGCTGGGCCGGGAGGATTTTCTCGGAATCGTGCGCAGGGTCGGCGTCTGCCTGATCGGGCAGTCCGGCGACCTGGTCCCGGCGGACAAAAAGCTGTACGCGCTGCGCGACGTGACCGCGACGGTCGAAAGCATCCCGCTGATCGCGTCGAGCATCATGAGCAAAAAAATCGCCGCCGGTTCGGACTGCATCCTGCTGGACGTCAAGACCGGCAGCGGGGCGTTCATGAAAACCGAGGCGGATTCGATCCGCCTGGCGCGGACGATGGTTTCGATCGGCGAACGCGCCGGGCGCCGGACCGTCGCGCTGATCACGGACATGAGCCGCCCGCTCGGAAACGCGGTCGGCAACGCGCTGGAGGTCGCCGAGGCCTGCGGGACGCTGCGCGGCCGCGGGCCGGAGGACCTGACCGGCCTCTGCGTCGAGCTCGCGGCGAACATGCTGGCCCTCGCGGGCTTCGGGGATCTGCCCGCATGCCGGAAGGCGGCGCGCGGGCAGATCGAAAACGGCCGGGCGTTCCAAAAATTTCGGGAGATGGCCGCGGCCCAGGGCGGGGACGTCTCCGTCCTCGACGACCCTTCCCGGTTCCCGCAGGCGGCGCTGCGGCGGGACGTCCCCGCGCGCACAAGCGGATACCTCCGCTCGATGGACACGCAGGCGTGCGGCGCCGCCGCCATGGAACTCGGCGCCGGCCGGGAGAAAAAGGACGACCCGGTCGATTTCAGCGCGGGCATCGTGCTGAGAAAGAAACCCGGGGACCGGGTGGAGGCCGGCGAACCGCTCGCGGCGTTCCACACCTCGTCCGAACGCCGGTTTGCGGCAGCCGAACGGCTGTTTCAAAGCGCGGTGGAAATCGGGGACCTTCCGCCCAGGGCCGCGCCGCTCCTCCATGCGCGCGTCACGAAGGACGGCGTGGAAAAAGACTGAAAGGTGGTTGCCTGCCATCAGCAGCAGCGTGAAATATACCGTCAAATACTCCGCGATCCACAGCTTCTACTGGTCGATCTCGTGCAGCAGTTACAGTTTCATCGCCGTCTACCTGCTTTCCAAGCATTACAGCAACAGCGGAATCGGGGTCACGCTCGCCGTCACCAACCTGATTTCGGCGCTGCTGCAGCCCGTGGTCGCGGCGCTGGCCGACCGTTCCCGGAAGCTGTTTCTGAAAAACTTCATCGCGTTTTTCCTCGCGATCGCCGGCCTGCTGGCGGCCGCCCGTTTTTTCGTCCCCGGCGCGCCGCCGTTTCTGCTCGCCCTGCTCCTCGTGCTGGAGCTCGTCATCCTGTTCTCGCTCCAGCCGCTGATCATCTCGCTCGGCATCCGGATCATAGACGGCGGCGTCCCGATCAATTTCGGCCTGGCGCGCGGGACGGGGTCGCTCGCCTTCGCGGTCCTGTCCGTGCTGCTCGGCGCCCTGGTGGAGCGAAGCGGCCCGGAGCCGCTCGCCGCCGTTTCCGCCGCGCTGTACCTCGTCCTCGGGATCCTGGTCCTGACCTTCGCGAAGGAGCGGTTCCGCCAGCCCAGGCCCGCGGAATCCCCGCAGCCGGGCGAAGAGGGCGGGATCGGAGCGGGGCGGCGGGAACCGCCCCGCCCTCCGGCCTTTTTCAGGAAGAACCGGCGGTTCTTCCTGATGCTCGCGGGCGTGACGCTGGCGTTTTGTTCGCATGCGATCATCGGCAACTACCTGATCCAGATCACCGAAAACGTCGGCGGAACCGCGCGGGAAATGGGGATCGCCTCCGGCATCGCCGCGGCCGTCGAGCTGCCCGCGATGGCGTTTTTCGGCACGCTCGCGAAGCGGATCCGGTGCAGCACGATCCTGAAAAGTTCGCTGTTCTTCTTTTTGGCGAAAGCCCTGCTGACGCTTGCGGCCACAAGCGTGTGGACGCTTTACGCCGCCCAGGTCGTCCAGGCCTGCGCGTACGCGCAGTTCATCCCCGCCTCGGTGCTCTATGTGAACCGGATCATCGGAAAGGACGACGCGGTCAAGGGGCAGGCGTTCATGACCAGCGCGATCACCCTCGGCAGCGTGGCGGCGAGCCTGCTCGGCGGCCGTCTGCTGGACGGGCCCGGCGTCTTCTGGATGCTGGCGGCCGGGGCGGCGGCGGCCCTGTTCGGGTGCATCGTCGGATTTTTTTCGATCCAGAAAACGGAGGCCGGCGCCGATTGACGCCGGCCCTTTTCTTTATGAATTCGGAAGCCCGGTCCCCTGCTCCCCCGCGCGCAGCGCGTCGATCTCCTGGTCGAGCTCGCGCCGGCGCTCGTCGAGCAGCAGGCCGTGGTTGTGGACGTAATAGGGATCGCAGCCGTTTTCCGCAATGAATTTCGCGCTGTAAAAATTGACCGTCAGCTCCGTGACGAAAACGACCATTTCCTGACTGTCCCCGACCGCCGCTTCGAGGAACGCGAACGCGTGCTCCAGCGCGGCCGAAACCGCGGCGATCCGCTCCCCGCGCTTTTGAACCTGCCGTTCAAAGCGTCCCTTCACGAACGCGAACGCCGCTTCCGCCTCCCGGAGCCCGGCCCCGCGCAGCGCGCCGGCGTATTCCTCAAGCGCGCGGACGCAGCGCGTTCCGGCCGTTTCCTCGTCCCGGCCGAGCTGCCCGTTTTCCCGGCGCAGGGCGAGCGCGTCCGCGGTCTCCCGCGCGAGGCGAGGCAGCGTTTCCTCCGGCGCGGCATCCGGAGCCGCAAGCTGTTTTTTCCACTCCTTGAGCCGCCCGAACACCAGCTCGGTGGACCGGTCGGCCAGAAACGCCTCCCGGAACCCTTCGTTGAGCCTGCTCAGCATCAGCCCGATCACGCTGAGCTTTTCGTCGAACGGCGCGATGCGCAGGCGCGTGACCGCCTCGTCCGAAAAGCGCCCGGCGAGGACCTCGTCGATCCGGTAATGCTCCCGGTATTTGTTGTAAAGCTCGTAGTAATTGGCGAAGTCCTTCGCGGTCCCGGGATCCTGGATGTACTGGAGGATCAGGTCCTGTCCGACCGGCAGCCCGAGCGATTCGCTGACGGCGATCATCTCGGAGAGGTCCTCCCAGCCGCGCGCCGTCGCAAAGCGGACCCCTTCGGGCGTCGTTTCGATGCGGTAGAAGTTCTCGCGCCGGATCTCGAGGTAGGAGATAACGGCGCCGTGGATGGACTGCCGGTAGGCGTATTCCTTCCAGACGGCGAAATCCGGCTCCACGTCGATGCGGCGCACCCGGTCGAGCGTGACGATGTCAAATTCGCGCGCGGAGCGGTTGTACTCGGGCGGGTTCCCGGCCGCGACGATAATCCAGCCCTCCGGGACCTTCTGGTTCCCGAACGTCTTTCCCTGCAGAAACTGGAGCATCGTCGGGGCGAGCGTTTCGGAAACGCAGTTGATCTCGTCGATGAACAGAATGCCCTCCTTCAGGCCGGTCTTTTCCATCCGGTCGTAGACGGAGGCGATGATCTCGCTCATCGTGTACTCCGTCACGTCGTGCTCCACCCCGCCGTAGGTCTTTTTAAAGATGAACGGCAGGCCGACGGCGCTCTGCCGCGTGTGGTGCGTGATGGTGTAGGCGACCAGCGCCACGCCGCACTCGCGCGCGGCCTGCTCGACGACCTGCGTCTTGCCGACGCCGGGCGGCCCCATCAGCAGCAGCGGGCGCTGGCGCACCGGCGGGATGCGGTAGTTTCCGTTTTCGTCCCGCTGAAGGTACGCCCGCACGGTGTTCCCGATCTCTTCCTTTGCGCTTTTAATATTCATAATGGGGCAGATCCTCCCAGTCTTCTGTTTCGGGTTCCTGCTGTTCTTCTCCGGGCGCCTGTTCCAGATCGTCCGGCTCCAGGACCAGCTTCATCGCCCACGGCGGCACTTCGGCGCCGGTATAATCCTCCCGCAGAAAGACAAACGCGGTGTCGTACGGCGGCCGCCGCTCGGGAAAGACGCCGCGCCCGTCCGTAAAATACAAAAGCCCCCTGAGGCGGCGGAACGCCTTTTTCTCAAGCAGTTCGTCCACATAGCGGAACACCGGGCGGAAATCCGTGCCGCCGCTGCCGATCAGCTCGAAATGGTCCATGTAGTCCTGCAGCTCCTCGGCGTTTGTGACGACCCGGTCGGAGCGCACGGCTTCGTCGCACTGGATGATGTGGATGTTCACCCTGCGGAAAAAGCTCTCCGTGTCTTTCAGGATCGCATACGTCTGCTCGAGGAACGCCTTCACAAGCCGTCCGGAGCAGGACATCGAGGTATCCACCGCGATGACGAAATCCTCGATCTTTCTCGTCTCCTTCGTCTCCTGCGGTTCGATCAGCGGCAGGTTGCCGTAAAGCCGCATCCCGTAGGTATAAAGGATCGGGTCGAACGCGTCCGGGTCCAGCCGGAGCTCCTCGTGCAGGACGGCGAATTTTTTGAGGAACCGGCGGAAGTCGTGCCGCTCCCGGTTTGCGACGCGCACCTGCTGCAGCACCGCCTCCGACTGTTGGGCCGCGTCGCGCGAAAACGTCTCCATGCTGGTCTGCATCTTCCGGCTGATCTCCTCCCATTTCTGTCTGGGCGAAGGCGCGCCGGCGGGCGGCTTTTGCGCCGGGTCCGGCCAGAAGGAATGGTCGTCGATGCGGAATTCCCGCATCAGCGCGCCGAGTTCCCGCTCCGGCGGGCGCCGCTCCGAAAGCGCGCGGTAGACCCCCTCCGCCGTCAGGACCTTCATCCTGCCGCGCAGGGCCTCGTAGAAATTCCGCCTCAGATAGCTCTGCGGCAGATGGATCCCGCGGTGCGGCAGGCTGTCGAGCACGGATTCCATCGCGACGTCGCACGCAAGGTCCCACAGCGCGCGGTCCTCCTCCCCCTTCGGCCTTCGCTTCCAGAGGTGGCGGAACACGCAGTGCAGCACCGCATGGAGATACGCGCGGTTGACGAGCACGGGATTTCTGCGGTAGCGGTTCATCAGATCGTCCGGATCGTAAAACAGACGGACCCCGTCCGTGCCGAGAAATTTCGCGCCGGGGCTCATCCGATAGGAAAGGCCGCTGAGCGCGAGGTCGAGAAAGCGCATGCGCAGATACAGCTCCGTTTTCGCGGCCCGCAGGATCCGCTCCGCGAGGAGTCGCACCCGCTCTTCCAAACCGACGTCCATCGGCCCATCCCCCTTTTCCGAATCGCTCAGAGCGCCCTACAACTCGAATTTCTTTTCGTTCGCGGCGGGCCGGCCGCGCCGCTCGTTCAGCAGAACGCCGAGGCATTCCGCTCGTCCCGCCCGCGAAGCCGCCTCCAGCGCGGTCCCGAAGCTCTCCCGCGTGAAGACGCCGCTCTTCGCCAGCAGCGAAAGCCCGGCCGGGTCGTCGTTCCGGATCAAAAATTCCGCCGCAGCGTCCGCGTTTTCCCGGAGATGATCGAGGTAGCGCCCGCGCGCGGCCCGCGAAAGCCGGAACGGGGTGCGCAGCCGCGCGAGCGCGATGCGCAGCGCGGCGCGGGGCCCGGCCTCGACGCGCGCCATCGGGAACTGTTCGTCGTAGGCCGCCGCGTCGAGCCGGTCGCCCGCAAAGCACTGCCGGTAGCGGAACCCCGCGCCGCGGATAAAATGCTCGAAGATGCGGGCCGTGCATTTTTCGACGCTTTCATCGTAATATTCCGGGAAAATCCATTCGGAAATCCCCGTCTTCGACCGGAACAGAACGCGGACCTCGCGCGGAAAATCCGCGAGCAGCCCCGGCAGACAGGTCGCCTCGTCCGCGGAGGCTTCGACGACGATCTCTCCGAGCGAAACGCAGTTCATGAACGCGCCGTTGCCGATCCGCGCGGCCCCCGCGCCGAGGACGACGCGCGCGAGGGAGGTGCAGTTGTAAAACGCGTATTCCCCGACGCTCCGCAGGCCGTCCGGCAGCGCGATCTCCCGCAGGGCGGGGCCGCCGAGGAAATCCCGCGCGCCCCCGGGCGCTCCGGCGGGGGCGCAGCGGACCTCGGTCCCGGCGGGAAGATGATCGGCCGCGGCCTGCGGAGAGGAAAACGCGTAGGGGCGGATTTCCCGCAGCGCAAGACCGCCGGCCGAACCCGGCAGGCGGACGGCGGAGCCGGAGCCCCGGCACGAGACGAGCGCCGCGCCGCCCGGTACGGGAAAATACCGAATCTGAAGATTCATTTCGCTTTCCGCCCGTTGCAATTCGTCCCTCTCCTTTTCCGCCATCCGTTAAAATTCTCCCGGAAGCGCGCCGTTCTGATTTTGTTAAGCATATGCGCAATCAATGATCCGTCCCGCGCCGATGCGTTTCGCGTTTTCAAAACAATTATACCCCAGCCGGACCGCAGTTGCAATTCCCGCCGGAAAAAGCGTGCCGGGCCCCATACGTTCCCCCCTCGGCCGGCGGAAAAGAAAATTGACAACGGCCGAACAAACTTCTATAATTTGAGATAATTCAGGCCGACCGGACCCCGCGGCCGCTGCACGTTCGGGGACAATCGATACGAGGAGTAATATCATGTACCAATATTACAAATATCACGCTCTTGGAAACGACTACATCGTCATGAACCCCGCCGAAACCCCGCTGCGGCTGACCCCGGAACGGATCCGGCGGATCTGCGACCGGCATTTCGGCATCGGGTCGGACGGCATCCTGTTCGGGCCGCTGGTTGAAAAAGGCGGACCGGATTTCCGGATTTACAATCCGGACGGCGGCGAAGCCGAAAAGAGCGGAAACGGAATCCGCATTTTTTCGAGATACCTGATCGACAAGGGGTTCGAGCGCGGCGAAAGATTCCGGCTGAAAACCCTCGGCGGGCCGGTGGAGGTCGAAAGGCTGGATCCGAAGGGCGGAACGCTCCGCGTCGGGATGGGGACCGTCACGTTCCGCAGCCGCGGCATCCCGGTTGCCGGTCCGGACCGGGAGGTGGTCGGCGAACCGATGACGTTCGGGGACCGGCGCTGGCAGGCGACGTGCGTTTCGATCGGGAATCCGCACTGCGTCATTCCCGTCCCGTCGGTTTCGCCCGCGCTGGTCCGTTCGCTCGGGCCGATCGTGGAGCGTGCGCCGCAGTTCCCAAACCGCATCAATCTGCAGATTCTGGAAGCGGCGGACCGCGGCAATATCAAAATCGAAATCTGGGAACGCGGCGCCGGCTACACGCTGGCCTCCGGCACCAGCAGCTGCGCGGCGGCCTGCGCCGCCCGGCGGCTCGGCCTGACGGACGCGCGCGTCGCGGTCCACATGCCGGGCGGCACCATCCAGGTCGAAATCGGCGGGGACTGGTCGGTCCGCATGACCGGCAGCGTCGGCAGCGTGTGCGAGGGCGTTCTGTCGGAGGATTTGATCGGGGAGCTTAAAGCGATGCCGGAGAGCGTCTGAAAGGGGGTCGTCCGCAATGGCGGAAGCCGTACAAAAAGTCCTGCGGCTGAACTGGGTTGCAAACCTGGCGGTCCCGCTCGCCGTGCTGCTCCTGTTCGCGTTCCTGCGCGGGCCTGCCGTCCGGGCGCTGTTCCTGCCGCTGCGCAGATTTTCCGGAAACGGATGGCCGCAGGAGCTGGAACGCAGCTTCGGAAAACCGCTGCGCGCCCTGATGGTCGCGGCGGGCGCCGCCGCCGCGCTGGAGATCTGCCCGGCCGCCGCGCGCAGCGGCCCGGCGATGGACGCGGTGGCCCGGTGCTTTCGCAGCGCGCTGATCGTCCTGTTCGCGTGGGGGCTGTTCCGCCTTTCGGACGCGGACGGCCCGGCCCGGGAGGCCGCCGTGCGAAAGCTCGGACTCAGGGTCGACGGCGTCCTGCTCCCGTTCCTGTCCAAGATCTTCCGCTTTCTGGTCGCCGCGCTCGCCGTCCTGATGATCGCGCAGGAATGGAGCTTCAACATCAGCGGCCTGCTCACCGGGCTCGGGCTCGGCGGTCTGGCGTTCGCGCTCGCGGCGCAGGACACGCTCTCCAACCTGTTCGGCGGGCTGGTGATTTTTCTGGACCGGCCGTTCGGCATCGGGGACTGGATCCGGACCGAGGACACCGAAGGGATCGTGGAGGACATCAATTTCCGCAGCGTGAAGATCCGCGCGTTTTCCCAGGCGGTCGTCACCGTCCCGAATTCCAGGCTGGTAGACCGGCCGGTGACGAACTTCAGCCGGATGGGCAAGCGCAGGGTCGACTGCACGGTCACGCTGAAGCTCGGAACGAAAGAGGAGCAGCTGCGGGCGTGCCGGGACGGGATCCGCGCGATGCTGCTGCGGGACGGCCGGATCGAACCGGAAACCGTTTCGGTTTCCGTGGACGGCATCGTGGAAAACGGATTTCGGCTCTCGCTGTACTACTACACGAAAACGGCGGATTGGCAGGAATACCTGAAGATCAGGGAGGAGGTCCTCTACGCGCTGCTCCGGATCCTGGAACGGGAAGGCGCGGAGCTTGCGACCCCGGTCCGGACGGTGAAACTGGAAAACGGGACCTGAACCGGGCCGCGCCGCAAAAATTCCGCCCGCCGCCCGCAAACGGCGCAAGATTCGGCCGGGACGGGAATATCAATTCATAGACCCGGGCCGCATGGTTTTGGGGAGAAAGGAGCAAAAATGGATTACGCAAAGGAATCGCTCAGGCTGCACAATCTGTGGAAGGGAAAAATCGAGGTCAGCTGCCGCGTCCCGCTCATCACGCGCGAGGATCTTTCTCTCGCCTACACGCCGGGCGTCGCGCAGCCCTGCCTGGAGATCCAGAAGGATCCCGCGAAAAGCTACGATCTGACCCGCCGTTCCAACCTGGTGGCCGTCGTTACGGACGGCAGCGCGGTGCTCGGGCTGGGGAACATCGGTCCGGAGGCCGGCATGCCCGTCATGGAGGGCAAATGCGCGCTGTTCAAGGCGTTCGGGAACGTGGACGCCGTGCCGCTGTGCATCCGCTCGAACAGCGTCGACGACATCGTCAACACCGTCCGCCTGCTCGCCGGCAGCTTCGGCGGCATCAACCTGGAGGACATTTCCGCGCCGCGATGCTTCGAGATTGAAAGCCGCCTCAAACAGTGCTGCGACATCCCGATCTTTCACGACGACCAGCACGGGACAGCCGTCGTCACGCTCGCGGCGATGCTCAACGCCCTGAGGCTCACGGGCAAGAAGCTGTCCGAAATCCGCGTGGTGACAAGCGGCGCCGGGGCCGCCGGCGTCGCGATCATCAAACTGCTGCTCGCGTTCGGCCTCAGGAACGTCGTCATGTGCGACCGAAAGGGCGCGATCTACGAGGGCCGCGCGGGCCTCAACCCGATCAAGCGGGAAATGGCCGCAGTGACGAACCGCGAAAAATGCACCGGAAGCCTTGCGGACGCGCTGCGGGGCGCGGACGTGTTCATCGGGGTTTCCGCACCGAACTGCGTGACGCCGGAAATGGTCAAAAGCATGAACAGCGACCCGATCCTGTTCCCGATGGCGAACCCGGTGCCGGAAATCATGCCGGGACCCGCGCTCGCCGCCGGCGCCGCGATCGTCGGGACCGGCCGGAGCGATTTTCCGAACCAGATCAACAACGTGCTCGCGTTTCCGGGCATCTTCCGCGGCGCGCTGGACGTGCGCGCCTCCGACATCAACGATGAAATGAAGATCGCGGCCGCGCACGCCATCGCCTCGTTTCTTCCGAAAAGCGAGCTGAATCAGGACTGCATCCTTCCGAGCGCGCTGGACCGCAGCGTGGCCGAAGCGGTGGCCAGGGCCGTCGCCGAAGCCGCCCGGAAAACCGGTGCGGCCCGAATCTGAAAGCCAAAGCGGGTGCATGCCGGATGAATTACACCGAACTGCTGAACACCGCCGCCGACGTCGGCTATCTGCTGGTCGTCAACGGCGGGGAAATCTACCGCGCCGAAGAATCGATTCAGCGAATTTTCCGCGCCTACGGCGTGACGAACGGCGAGGTCTTCGTCATTCCGACCCTGATCGAGGCGGCCGTCAGCACGCCGGACGGAACGCCGCTCACCTGTATCCGGCGCGTCCCGGTCCGCACGATCAATCTGGACCGCGTCGAACGCGTCAACGCCCTGTGCCGCCGGATCTGGAACGAAACGCCGCCGATCGCCGAGATCCGCGGCGAGCTTTCGCGGATCAAAAAGCGCCCGGCTCCCTCGTTTTTGACGCAGACTGTTTCGTTTACGCTGGTCGCCGCTTCGTTTTCGCTGTTTTACGGCGGCACGCCGCGGGACGCGGCGGTCGCGCTGTGCTGCGGCTTCGTCATCCGGCTTTCGACCCGGTTCCTCGAAGCCTATCGCGTCAACTCGTTTTTCGTCAACGTCGCGGCCAGCTTTCTGGCGGCGGCGATCGCTCTCGCCGCCGCCCATTTCGACCTTTCCCTGAGCTACGACAAAATCATCATCGGCGCGCTGATGAACCTGGTTCCGGGCATTGCGATCACCAATTTCATGCGCGACATCATCGCGGGCGACATCATCGCGGGGATCCTGCGGCTGACCGAAAGCGTGCTGGTCGCGACGGCCATCGCGATCGGCGCCGGCATCGCGCTGACCGCCACCCGGATGCTGTGGGGGGTGTAAGCATGAGGATTCTTCTTCCGTATCTGTCGGCGTTTTCCGCCTGCGCCGGCTACTGCCTGCTGTTCAACATCCGCGGAAAGGCTCTGGTCGCCTCGTCGCTCGGCGGGGTCCTCGGCTGGCTGGTCTATACGCTTTCAAATCCGCTTCAGAACGACATCATGCAGTACTTTCTCGCGACGGTGGCGACGGCCGTCTATGCGGAGCTGATGGCGCGCACGATGAAAAAGCCCGCGACCGGCTTCCAGATCGTCGCCCTGCTGCCGCTGGTCCCCGGCGGGGGGATCTTCTACACGATGGAATACTGCGTGATCGGGAACAACTCGATGTTCCTCAGCACGGGCATCCACACGCTCGGCATCGCCGGGGCGCTTGCGATGGGAGTGCTGCTCGTTTCCTCGGTCGTCCGCCTGATCCATTTTGTCACGACCCGAAGGGCCTGGTGAGACGCGGCGGCGGACCGGAGCGGGTGAATCCGTCTTTTCCGCCCGGCGCGCAGACTCTTCCGAACATCCCGGCGGCACCGGGATGTTTTTTGTACGATGATAAAAAAACAGCCACCCTATTGGGTGACTGCTTTTATGATGTCGGCACCACCTATTGTCCCGGGCCGTTACCAGCCAAGTATCTTCGGCGCGGATGAGCTTAACTTCCGTGTTCGGAATGGGAACGGGTGTACCCTCACCGCAATCGACACCGACTTCTTTTCTTCTTTCTGACGACTTGATTATTTTACCATGAAATCCGCGGAAATGCAAGTAAAAATCGCGTGTTTTTTAAATTTTTTTGGAAAAGCGCACGGGTTCGGGGGAACCGGCGCGCTTGACGCCGAAGTCGGCGGAAAACGGGCATCAGGGCTCCGCCGAGGCGAGAAGGTTGCGGCAGGCGCAAAAGGCGGAGAGCGACAGGAACAGATTCCAGACGACGCACGGCAGCGCGACCAGAAGCGGCGCGGGCCCGGATCCGACGCGGCCCGGCCCGAACGCAGCAGCCGCAAACAGCGAGCCCGCGGCGCCCGGCGCGACGGCCGCAAACAGAATCGCCAGGGAAAGCATCACGGTCACCCCGCGGTTCGGCGGACCGCCGAGCACGCGGCGCCCGAGGATCCCGCCCGCCGTAAAAACGAAACCGAACCCGGCATAGACGAGCGCGCACGCCAACGCCGTAAACGGATTGGCCCGCAGGAAAGCGCCGAACAGGGCAAAAACCGCCAGCCCGTCGGCGGCGGGCCGGAGGACCGCCGGCATCGCGGCCCACAGCAGCTTTTGAAACGGGCTCTCCGGCACGAGATACAGATACGGCTTTGCAAGCTCGTCGGACCAGCCTCCGGACGCGCTGAGAAAAAACAGGGCGTATACGCCGACGCCGCAGCCCGCGGCGAGGAGCGCGTCCGCCGGGACGGGCGTTCCCCGGGTCCGCCCGATCAGCGTCAGGGCCACAGCGACGCCGAAATTCAGAAGCGCCAGCAGACCGGCGGAACCCAAGCCGGAGAAAGGAAAACGGCCGCCCCGGCGCGCTTCGCGGAGCTGTCTGTAAAAAAACGCGTTCGCGCCCCATCCCCTGCCAATGCCCGTCCCGCCGGTTTTTCCGTGCTTCTTCCGGGCGGAACGCCGGGGTGCAAAAGCCGTTTCCGCCCCCAGAAGGGCATCCTCAAAACAATCGGCATCCGACCGAAACAGCAGCGCGGCGGCCAGCACGAAAAATGCGGCCAGCAGCGCGCCGTAAACCAGCGCAGATCTTCCGTCGCCCGTCAGCAGCGCAAACGCCGCGCCCTTCGTCCAGCCGAAGACCGGAATCCATTCCAGCGCGGGGGAGGAAACTGCCGCGGCCAGCGCCTCCGGCGTCCCTCCCCCGCGCCGGGCCAGCAGAAGCACGATCGCCAGGATCAGCGCCGGAATCGCAAAGATCCCCGCCCGGACCGCGCGCCGGCGGGAAGGATTCCCCCCGATGAAGCAGTACAGGCCGAACGCCGCGGTCTGCAGCGCCGAAAGGCACGCGGCCGTCCCGAGCGCCAGCAGCCAGACGCCGCGCGCGGAAACGCCGAAGCCGTCGGCCAGCATTCCGCCGTAAAGCAGCAGGAACAAAAATCCAGCAAGGTTCTTCCCGGTCTGCCTGGCAAGGCCCCACGCAAGAATTTTCTTGGGGCCCACCGGCGAAACGAACAGAAAGTTCACATCCGGCATCGAAAACAGCGAAGCCCCGGACTTCAGCGACGAAAGGAGGGCCACGGTGCCGAGGACCAGCAGCCAGGCGAGAAAAAGTCCGTGCAGGATGCGGGGATCCAGCGCGCCGCCGGATGTTTTCGGAAAATCGAACAGCGTCCACAGAACCAGCGCGGCGGAAGCCGCCCCCGCCGCAACCCGCGCGGGTTTGTGAAAAAAGCGGCGCGCGGAGTTCACAATCTGTCTACGCGCTATGTAAAGAATCGCGCCCATCGGCTTCCCCTTTCCGCTCCGTGACGTCGAAGAACACCTGCTCAAGACTTTCGCCGGCATCTTCCAGCGAAGACCGCGTCCGCTCCGCGACGATCCCGCCCTCCATCATGATCAGGACCCTGTCCCAGATTTCCCGCACGCTGTCCAGAATATGGGTGCTGAGCAAAACGGAGCAGCCGCGGGCGCGCAGTTCGGCAACGATCGTTTTCAGCTCCTTGATGGCGTGCGGATCGAGCCCTACCAGCGGTTCGTCCAGCAGGACGGCGCGCGGTTCCGGCAGCAGCGCGCAGCAGATGCTCAGTTTCTGCTGCATCCCTTTGGAAAGCTCTGCGCCGAGTTTGTCTTCCCTGCCGTCCAGCTGCATGCGTTCCAGCAGGATCCTGGCCTTCGGCCGCCAGTTCTCCACGCGGTAGGCCCGCGCGATGAATTCCAAATGCTCCGACACCGTCAGGCGCTCGAACGGAGCCGGAAGTTCCGGAATGTAGCCGAGATCCCGTTTTGCCTGCACGCTTTTGTTCGGATGCCCGCAGACCAGCACGCTGCCCTCAAAGCGGAGCAGCCCCGCGACGCATTTGATCGCCGTGGACTTTCCGGCCCCGTTCGGCCCCGCCAAAACCGCGACCTCTCCGTCACCGACCGTAAAATTCAGATCGTCGTTCGCAATCAGCTTACGATATTTTTTGGTCAAATGTCTGACTTCCAGCATGTTTTCTCCTTACCATTCCAACGGCTTTCGCACCTCGGCCGCAGAATTCGATCCCTTTTCTTTTTATCTTACGGGATCCGCGGCAAAATTTCAAAGACAATTTTATACAGCCATAAAAAACCGCGCGGACAGCCCTTTCGGCTCTCAACGCGCGGCATTGGATCTGTTCCGTTTTAGAATGGTGTCTTTTGCGTCTATTTTTTGGTCCGGCGGGATCGATAGGCAATCGGGCCGTTTATTTATAAAACAAAAAACCCGCCCGTACGGGCGGGCAGGCTGGATCAAATTCTGAAATTGCTCAGGCGCTGGACGGACATGAGAATGTCCGACAAACAGGACGCGGAATGCCCAACGGGAATGCGCCCTGAAAACTGAATAAAGCAAAGACGGGAGCAGAAAAGCGAAGGGAACGGGCGAACCAAACAAAGATCTATGGTCAAGCCCTCGGCCTATTAGTACTGCCAAGCTGAACACGTTGCCGTGCTTACACATGCAGCCTATCAACCTTGTAGTCTACAAGGGGCCTTACCAGCTTAAGCTGTGGGATATCTCATCTTGGAGCCGGCTTCACGCTTAGATGCTTTCAGCGTTTATCCGATCCGCAC
>ENA-UOOI01000320-UOOI01000320.1-fermentation-metagenome-genome-assembly--contig:-NODE-320-length-62687-cov-13.124202_pt1 | contig 62687 bp, 68 predicted proteins | sample MGYA00245779_ERZ724027 | MGnify/ENA primary metagenome ERZ724027 (study PRJEB28704, sample SAMN03018318) | fermentation metagenome | biome: anthropogenic terrestrial biome; feature: soil; material...
GGATTTAGGTGCTCTGAATTTCCGGAAAGAGTGCACTTTCTAAACGGAATATTCAGGCCAGCAACCAAAATTCCCAAGGTTTATCAAGTTGAAGAGCAAAAAGTGCGATTGCCAGATATCCTAAAATACATGTACTTATTAAATTTTGGGATTTAAATTTTTTAGATAATTTTCCAAATAAAATTGCAAAAGGAAATGCCACAATCTGTGTTAAGAGCAACGCAAACAAGAGATTTGCATCATCAATACCCACATCTTTTCCGTAGGATGTAGCCATTTCGATAATTGTATATACACCGTCTATATAAAAGAAGAAGGCTAATAAGAATATAAAGATTTTCTTTTGTTTTTTTATATCCCTTAATACATCATAAAGTCTGCGGAAGCTGTTCTTTAGAGGATTTTCTTTGACCTCCACGTAATATATCTGCTTATAATTTTTAATAAGGGGCATACTCATGAAAAGCCACCAAACAGCATTTAACAAGAAAGCGATACTTGTGGCGAAGGAGGTGGTTAAAGAAAGTTTATCGGCAAATAAAATAAGTAACAGACTTATTATAAAAGGTATACAGCTTCCTATATATCCCCACGCATATCCGAGAGAAGAAATGTGATCCATCCTTTCGTCAATTGTAATATCGGAGAGCATAGCATCATAGAAAATAAAACTTCCTGATACGCCAATTTTTGCAAAAACAAAAATGGAGAGAAAAAGAATCCAAGAGAGGGGAAGGGACAAGGCAGCGCATCCTAAAACGCCAAATATCATAAATATGGCAAACAGTGTTTTCCTGTAACCTTTGGTATCTGCAAGAGTTCCCAAAACAGGTCCAAGTATGGCGACAATAATAGTACTCAGAGATATGGCATAGCTCCAATATGCAGTTGAATCAGAAGGTATTATTCCATTAGTTTGAGCTATGTTTTTGAAGTTTATCGGTATTATAGTCGATACTAAAAGAATAAAAGCAGAATTTCCGACATCATAGAGAATCCAATATTTCTCTAAATTTGATAGTTTATTTCCGAATCCATTCATTATTTTTACTCCCTTCTCCCGTAGGATTTTATACAAAATTTCTTTGAAAGCAGCTATTTAATGACTTTGAACTATGAATATTTTCATAAAATTCATTTATAAGATCCCGTGTAGGTATTATGGCTGAGGAATATAGTGCCTTTAAGCTCATACTGATATTTTCGCAGGCAGGGTTGGGCTGATAATTCATAAGGAGTCCTGCCATATTTTCATAATTTCCGGTTAGCTTTAACGCCTTTACAATAAAAAACCTTTTTAATTTTCCTGGAGAAACCAGAAAATTTAAGTATCTTTTCATTGATTTCAAAGAAGACAGTATCTTTTCTTCGTTTATTTCCTCAAAAAACCATGAAATGCACTCCGCATATTCTATTTTTGTTATAATATGACTTGTCGGTTTATAAGAAAGAGGATTTAAATTATTTTCTACCATTAATAGACGATCAAACTCCGTTTCTATTTCCCCATGGGATAACTTAGTTTCTTCTGTTTTTTTCTTAATGTAGGGATGACATTGACTATCCAGCATAAAATGGCAGATAAAGCCTAATATATAGGCGCAACCTGCTTCCGGGGCAGTACAACTATTGATAATAATTTCTGCTCTTTGAAAAAAAGAACATGCCGGCTCTTCGTGAATGCGATGTCCCATTTGATTAATAGGATTTGAGCTCAAAGGCTTGTAATAAAATAATATATCCGGTCCGTGAAGGCCAATGTGGAATAAGGGGAGATTATTATATATCAACTCTTTTACTTCTCCGTCAAGATTTTGCAATACTTTTTCTCCAAAAATATAGTGAGCATAAGTAGCTGGCAATTTTGTTCCTCCATTCTGTATTCAAATAGTTAATTTTTAACATTTTATGGCTGATATAAACTGTTTGATTAATTACATCTTAAAATTAACATTTCTGAGTTTATTTTATATTAAATATATGTTAAGTATATGTTATTTTTTGAATTGGAGAATTTATATATAATTGCTCTTGTATTGTATTTAATGATGATTTCGGTCAAAAATCATGAGTTTGCAGCATTCATGGGACAAGGAGACATATTTAAATCTATATGTTAAAATACATATATCAAAAATTTTTGATGCGGTATTGAAGGCTGTTAGGAACAATTTCGTTGTTAAGGCAGGAGAATGCCTTGAAGTTACAGGAAGAAGGAAAAACGAAAAGGGCATCGGCAGAGGTTGAACTTCAGAATATTGAAAATGAATTGAAACAAAAATTAATAGGACTTAAAAAATAAAGTGTAGTTGGGGACATATCAAATTGTTCCCATGAATACTTTAAATATAATTGCCAACAGCCCGGTCGGGAGTTTGAAAAAGTTCAGCTTTGTCGGCGTGGTTTTAATGCCCAGCCGGTTTAATACGGAAAAACCTTCTTTGATTCCGCTTATCATAAGCCGTACATCTTTATAGGAGCGGGAAAAGGCATAATTGTCTCCGTCATACCTGTAGAGGGCATTGCCTATGCTTGTGACTATAGCTACGTGGTTTTTTTGCCAATTGTCCATGTTCCGAGTGGTGACGGCCGGAATTCTTGTTTTGCGGAAGATTTGTACAAGGACATCTAAACGCTGAGTTATTTTTCCGCTGTACTCGGCAAAAGTTGTGGTTTGAAAGATACGCATAAATCCCTTGCCTATGAAGTAGTTTACCTGCCCATTTATGTCCTCAGGTGTTAGTGTATCTATTACCTTGACAAATACCTGTTCTTGTTTCTTAGCTCCCGGCCGCATTAAAATTACCCCATGTTTTTTTAGTTCGTTAAACTGCTTCCCTCGGGCCAAAACTGTGACATCACAGCCGGATGAGGCAAGTTTTCCGGCAAAGATACTGCCAATTACGCCGCACCATAAATCAAAAATTTCATATAGATTCCTCAATTCATAAAAAAATATTATTTTGCTTTTATTCCCTTACTTTGTATATTATCAGTATAGCATAAATTAAAAACACAGTTTGATGTTTTTTGGGATTAGCATAACCGGATTTTCGACTAATATTAATACATTTGATATCCCGGATGAGGAGGTATTCGGTCTTAGGCCCTAATAGGACGGGAAAGACACCACAATTCATAAGTTTTAACAATGCTTTTTTTATATATTAATTTTTATAGAAGCCTTAATACATATTTTATATTTTAGACTTATTAATATTGAAATTTTTTAGTACTTAAATTAGGGAAAATTTTTTAAAGCAGTTATGGAAATGCTCTATAAATATCTTGACAAAATTCAAATACTTAAATATACTATTTGTTAGGGTGCTAACATTAAATGGAGGAGTAATATGGAGCAGCATAGGAAAATAGGACTTGCAATTAGAATTCTTTCACATCAGATAGGCCGTAAAATTGAATACCAAATATCTACAAACATTTCTAATGATGTTACAGGATTGCAGGGACACGTCCTCGGTTTTATCAGAGAAAAGTCAAAGGCTGGTGACGTCTTTCAAAGAGACGTGGAAAATGAATTTGATATTAGGCGTTCTACAGCTACAGGTATGTTAAAATTAATGGAAAAGAACGGACTTATTAAACGCGAGGCTGTTTCATATGATGCAAGGCTGAAGAGGATTGTTTTAACGGATAAAGCTCTTGGCCTTCATAATCAAATCATAAGTGTGCTAAAGAGTGTTGAAAATCAGCTTGCGGCTCATTTGACAGAGGATGAAATCAACACGTTTTTTTCTGTTATGGAAAAAATTTCAGATAACATTAAATAGTCAATTGGGAATATAAATCGAATTGACTATTCATTTTGGGCATATTGTCAGTACGACAATATGCCCGATAACATTAATCAGAGTTACAGTATGCAGTAAAGGAGAATGAATTTTATGTTGAAACGATTGATGAAAAGTGTAAGAGAATATAAAAGAGATTCCATACTTACACCGATAATGATGACCTTTGAAGTGGTTATGGATGTAATCATTCCTATTTTAATGGCAAAAATTATTGATAACGGTATTGAACCTGGGGATATGAACTATATATGGAAAATGGGAAGCATTTTAATTATTGCGGCGGCAGCTTCATTTTTGTTTGGCGTTTCTTCAGGAAAATTAGCTGCAAGGGCATCCGCAGGATTTGCCAAAAATTTGCGCCATGATATGTATTACAATATCCAAAATTTTTCCTTTTCCAATATCGATAAATTTTCTACGGCCAGCTTGATTACAAGAATGACTACTGATGTAACAAATGTTCAAAATGCCTATCAGATGGTGATTCGTATGCTGGCTCGTGCTCCGATGATGCTTATTTTTGCCATGATTATGACTTTTAATATTAATGCCAGATTAGGATTTATTTTTGTATTTGTTGTTCCTATACTGGCAGTTGGGCTTTTTGGAATTGCAATAAAGGTACATCCGATTTTTGTGAGAGTTTTTCGTAGATATGATAATTTAAATACCGTTGTTGAGGAAAATGTCAGAGGCATCCGCGTCGTAAAATCTTTTGTGAATGAAGATTATGAAAATGAAAAATTTCACGAGCGTTCAACAGATATATATAATAATTTTGTAAAGGCAGAGAAGATGCTGGCATTTAACAACCCACTCATGCAACTTTGTATTTATACTTGTATTTTGCTTATTTCATGGCTGGGTGCAAAAATGATTGTTTCCCGTACAATGACTACAGGAGAAATGATGAGTATTTTTGCATATACTATGCAAATTCTAAATAGTCTTATGATGATATCAATGGTTTTTGTGATGATTATTATATCAAGGACTTCGGCTAATCGTATTGTTGAAGTTCTTGAAGAAGAAAGTGATCTCCGCAACAGTAATAATCCGATATTTAGTGTAAAAGACGGCTCTGTCGAGTTTGATCATGTTGATTTTAGCTATATAAAAGACGAAAATAAGCTTTGCCTTAAAGATATAAATATTAGTATTAATTCTGGAGAAGTTGTTGGTATTATGGGAGGAACCGGGAGTGCCAAGACAACTCTGATCCATTTGATACCAAGGCTTTATGATGTTACCGGAGGTTCGGTTAAAATCGGAGGTATTGATGTTCGGGATTATGATATGGACACATTACGTAACGAGGTTGCTGTGGTGTTGCAAAAGAACGTGCTTTTTTCGGGAACGATTAAAGACAATTTGCGATGGGGAAATGAAGATGCCTCAGATGAAGAACTTATACGTGCTTGCGAAATTGCCCAGGCAGATGATTTTATCCGATCATTTCCTGAGGGTTATGATACTTATATAGAACAAGGAGGCAGTAATATTTCAGGTGGACAGAAACAGCGACTTTGTATTGCAAGAGCGCTGCTTAAAGAACCTAAAATATTGATTCTTGACGATTCTACCAGTGCGGTGGATACTAAAACAGATGCCCTTATACGTAAAGCCTTACGTACAGAGATACCGAATACTACAAAAATTATTATTGCCCAACGTATTTCTTCCGTTGAGGATGCAGACAAAATTATCATATTAAATGATGGCAGAATCGACGGAATCGGAACATCTGAGGAATTGCTGAAGACAAATAGGATTTATCAAGAGATTTATAATTCGCAGATAAAGGGGGCATTATATGATGGAAAATAAGAAATCAAGAAGAAACAAAACGGCTAAACGCCTGATTGGTTATATCGCAGGAACATATAAAGCACGATTTATATTTGTATGCATCAGTATTCTCATAAGTGCATCGGCAGGAGTAATAGGCTCTCTATTTCTGCAGGTTTTGATTGATGATTATATTACGCCCATGTTATCACAAGCGAAACCGGATTTTACACCGCTCTTTCATGTAATTTTATATATGGTGGGGATATATCTTGTTGGCGTGCTCTGCACTTATCTGTATAATTTTTTAATGGCGACTATTTCTCAGGGAGTACTTAAAAGAATTCGCGATGACATGTTTTCTCATATGGAGATGCTTCCGGTTAAGTATTTTGACACCCATACTCATGGGGAAACAATGAGCCGCTATACAAATGATACGGATACATTGCGTCAAATGATCAGTCAAAGTATTCCGATGGTTTTTTCATCTGTAGTTACCATGATTGTTGTATTTGTCAGCATGGTGTATATCAGCATTCATTTGACATTGTTTGCGACTGCTTTTACCGGATTGATGGTTCTTACAATATTCAAAATAGGGAATAAAAGTAAGAAATATTTCGGACAGCAACAGAAATCCTTGGGAGAGGTGAACGGTTATGTCGAAGAAATGATGGAAGGGCAAAAAGTTGTTAAAGTTTTTTGCCATGAGAAAAAGGCTAAAGAGGATTTTGATGTTCTTAATGAAAAACTCTGTTATAGTTCGACTCAGGCGAATAAGCTGGCAAATATATTGATGCCGACTATGTTTAACTTAAGCACACTTTTATATATTTTGATTGCCATATTGGGCGGCATAATGGGTATTAAGAATGTGGGAGGGCTGACATTGGGAAGTATAGCAGCCTTTCTGCAGCTCAGCCGTTCTTTTACCATGCCGCTGGGGCAGATTGCTCAGCAGTCTAACTTTATTATTATGGCCTTTGCAGGTGCTGAGAGGATTTTTGAATTAATGGACGAAAAACCGGAAGAAGATAATGGGTATGTTACCCTTGTCAATGCTAAAATTGAAGGAGAAAGAATAGTTGAGGTAAAAGAACGTACAGAAATCTGGGCCTGGAAGTATCCTCATTCTGATGGTAGTGTTACTTATACGAGACTTTTAGGGGACGTTCGTTTTATAGATGTAAATTTTGGCTATACAGAAGAAGAAACCACACTTCATAATATCAGCCTTTATGCAGCACCGGGACAGAAAGTTGCGTTTGTAGGTGCTACTGGAGCAGGTAAAACGACTATCACTAATCTGATTAACCGTTTTTATGATATACAGGAAGGCAAAATCTATTATGATGGCATTGATATCAAAAAAATCAGAAAGAGCGACCTTCGCCGTTCCATTGCCATGGTATTGCAGGATACTCATTTGTTTACAGGTACGATTATGGAAAATATCCGCTATGGTAAGTTGGATGCTACAGATGAGGAAGTATATGAAGCAGCGAAACTTGCGAATGCCGATAGTTTTATATCTATGCTGCCCAATGGCTATAATACCATGATTACAGATGATGGCGGTGATTTGTCTCAGGGGCAACGTCAGCTTCTTTCCATAGCGCGTGCTGCAGTTGCGAATCCGCCGGTGCTTATTTTGGATGAGGCGACCTCAAGCATTGATACCCGTACAGAAATAATGGTACAGCAAGGTATGGATGCCCTTATGAAGGGGCGTACCGTATTTGTCATTGCTCATAGATTATCCACTGTTCAAAATGCTGATGTTATCATGCTGATTGATAGCGGAAGGATTATCGAATGCGGAAACCATGAAGAATTGATAAAAGCAAAGGGCAGATATTATCAACTTTATACCGGAGCCTTTGAATTGGAATGATGATTTGTCAGTAGCTATTATTTTTAATCAACAGTTTAAATTATTTGCTATGATTTGTAAGCAGATGAGAAATGTTGATAGGAAATGAAAAGCTACTGACTTTTTTTTTTTTAAGTTTTCCGGTGGCACAAAATATATTATTTATTAGATAAGTATAATATAATAAAATGAGAGAGAAGGTTTAAAAATTGGATAATATAGATAAACGAAATAAACTTGATGAAGAGGTTTTTTCATACAAAGTATCTAAAGATAATAAAGTATTTATTTTCTGGCATAAAAAACAAGTAATGATATTAAAAAATAGAGAAAGCGAGAAATTTTTATCTAAAATGTCAAAATCAAGCGCAAAAGAATCACAATTAATAATGGCTAAAATTACTGGTAATTTTAAACGTGGAAACGAAAGAATAAAAGGAAAGACAAAAATATGAATTTGAATGAAACAGAAAAATGATAGAGTGATCTCAAAACATATGACTTTAGTCATGTGAGGTTTACATATGTAGAGTAATATGCATATATTAAATATAGGGGGTGAAGTTAAATAAATGGTGAAAGTATTGGAATACCATAAACAAGGATATAATTGTGCGGAATCTATAATAAAAGCATTTAATGAAGAAAAGAAATTAAATATTCCTGTTTCTATTGCCAGTCCCTTTGGCAGAGGTATGACAGTAGGCAGTACCTGCGGAGCAATTACGGGAGTGCTTATGGCATTAGGGGCAATAAAAGGGAGGGAAGAGTCAAGTGACAAGAATGAATCAAGAGAATATACAAAGGAAATCATGAACAAAATAAAAGAAAAATATGGTACCTATGAATGTTTAGAATTAAAGAAGAAAGGTGTATCCTGCAATGAAATAATAGAATATGCTTACAATATTTTAAATGAATACATTAAAATGTAGGCATACTGAATAAAGTGGATTTTTATTCTAAATGAGTTTATGGTAACCAAATTATTGGAGGTTATAACCATGGATACCAATGCAGTATTTTTTCCTCTTGAGTCATCTATATTATCAAGTAAAGACATTCTTGAAAAATTGATTTATGAATATTCTTATAACATTATCATACCGAAAAAATGTCTTGAATTAAATCCGGTATTATAGAATTTATTATCAGTTTTTCATTGTTTATACCGGTTAATTACGTTATTTACCACATTATATTCCAGTATTTGCATAATAATTTTTATGCTTATTTCAGGTGGGGGTACTCACTATAAGGGAAAAATATGGTAGAATTAAATTAAGAATTTATGTATAGCATTGATGGAGAATATTGAATTATGCAAAGAGCTCATTAAAAAAGAGGTGGACTTATGGACATAGATGAAGGTTTTTGGATTGCTTTAGATGAATTAGTTTCCAAATCGGAAATTATTATTGACAGACCGAAAGGGACAAGGCATCCGAAATATTCAGACATACTTTATGATGTAGATTATGGATACTTAAAAGATACAGCTGAAAGGCATTTTAATAATGAGAAAATAAGCATGAAAACTACTGTGGATGCGTAGTATTAATAATAAAAATCAACTCGGAGGCGACATAATTTATAAAGGAGTGAGTATAAAAGTGGAAGTAAAAAATAATAAGGTTAATTATCATCTGTTGATTTTATTGGTAATGTTATTCGTATTGGCTTTATGGATGATTATACCCAAAGTTCTTGCCGATAGTTCCGTAAAATTAGTAGTTGACGGTCACAATATCACCGACGTTGTGCCGGTAATAAAGAATGACAGAACTATCGTACCCATCCGTACTGTAGCTGAACAGTTAGGAGCGGAGGTAAAGTGGAATAATGATGATAGGACTGTGCAAATTATAAAGGGAGATCGTTCGGTATTGCTGAGAATTGATAGCAGACTGACACAGTATGAAATTAATAAGGAGAAAATTTATAATTTGAGTGATGTATCTCCTTGTATTATAAAAAATCATACTTACGTACCTCTTCGCTTAATAAGTAATGCATTAAATGTAAAAATTGATTGGAATGATTCAGAGAGGACGATTTACGTTGATTCTTCACAAACGTCTAACATTACCTCATTCTTTGACATGAAAATCTCATCTCTAAAATCCGGACAAGTTATTACTGGTACAACAGATCTCCAAGCAGTATTTCCGACTCTTCAGAAGGGAGCAGCAGAGATAAAATACCTTCTGATTAACCCTGATACTGCAAAGGGATTTATAATCGCTAGAGGAGAAAACTTGACGGATAAATATAAGTGGATGCCAAGTATTCAGGATAATGGAGAAAAAATTCTTGTAGCTGCAATTTATGATGCCAATGGAGAATTTTTGGCCGGGGATTCCATTCCCGTACAAGTAAGTATAGCTCCTCAGGTATCATTAACCGGATTAGTTCAAAACCAGGTAATAACAGAAGACAAAATACAGCTAAATACAGGGTTAAATTTCTCAGCAGCTTATGTTAAATATGAGATAAAAAATAAAGATAAGGGTAAGGTTTATACTTCTCCGGAGTTAGATCCTCAAGGCATATTTAATAAGACTTTAATGGTAGAGGATAACGGAAATGTTTCTGTAAAGGTAACAGCCTATGATATTAACGACAATCCTTACCCCAGCCAGTCCGTTGATGCTAAAATTAATATAGAACGAAAACTATCATTAAGAGGGGTTTCGGAAGGCCAGACAATCGACAATCCTGTTACGCTGTCGACTTCAAGAAATTTTGAAGTAAGTGAAACCGAATATGTGATGAGAGATCCTAAAAACGGGGCAGAAAAAATTTTATCAAAGATTGGCTATGGAAATTATACTTGGTTCCCGGGGCCGGAGATATCAGGAGAGAAAGAGCTCTTTGTCAGAGTTAAAGATACATCGGGACGTTCCTACACAAGTAACAGTGTTACCGTTAATCCGATTGGAACTCCAAAAATCCTTTTACAAGGAATAGGGCCGAATCAAGTTATTACGGGAGCTGTGAAGTTGAAGGTTTTTAGCAATGTTTCCTTGAACAGTATTAAATATATTATGATTAATTCCAAAACTGGGAAAGAAAAAGTTGTTGCCGAGGGCAAGGACTATTTGAAAGAGTATGTTTATACTCCCGTTAAAGGAGATGCCGGAACTTGGAAAATCAAGGCTAAAGGAATATATGAGTCAGGAAAGGAAATTGAAACTGAAGAGGTGCCTGTTACGATTTATTTGGATAAAATTTATACAGCTTTACCGATAATTGAAAAGAATAAATTCATTGATATGGCATCAAAAATGGCTGAAGATTCATGGAAAAAAACAGGGATGTCGGCTTCACTTCAGACTGCTCAAGCTATTCTCGAAACGGGTTGGGGGCAGAGTGTACCTGTGGATAAATATGACGGACAACTTTCTTATAATTTATTCGGAGTAAAAGGTATTGGAACTGCCGGTTCTGTTACATCAAATACATGGGAAGAATATAACGGAGTATCTTATCGTATTGACGCTGAATTCAGAGCTTACAATAATGTAGAGGAAAGTTGGAAGGACCATAATAATTTGTTGCTTACAGCCGAAAGATATGAGCCTTTTAGAGAGGTAATGCATGACAGCACTCAGGGAGCATGGGCTTTAAGAAGAGCAGGGTATGCTACAGATTCTCAATATTCAATGAAACTTATAAAAATTATTCGCCTATATAACCTGCAAGAACTTGACAAAGTAAGTATTTAGTAGCTATTTTATGATTTTAGAAGGGACAATTAACTTTTCAAAGAGCAGGATATTAGTAAAAAGATATGGTATAAATATAGAATTCGGAGGCTAATCATGGATGCAGGATTGGAATGTATTTATTGTATTGTAAGGAAAGCAGATTCTTTATTCAGCAAGTATGAGGCTGATAAGGATAAAAAGTTGAAGTTTATGAAAGAGGTATTTAAAGTTGTCTCAATGTCTGAGAAAGGTGATACCTCTCCATATCTTAATTCAAAAATAATTGAAATGTTAAATAATGAGTTTAACTTAGGGGATACTTATTATGAAGTAAAAAAAGAGTATAATGCTCTTGCAATTTCTATGGAGGAAGAAATCTTAGGATTTATTTACGACTCTGAAGATAAACTTCTTACGGCTTTAAAATATGCAATGATCGGCAATTTTATTGATTTTGGAGCCATGGATAAAGTGGATATTGATGAATTAAGAAAGTTAATTAAGGATGTTCCACAGCAACTAATTGATGCTGAAGAATACGAAGGTTTCGTAGAAAAATTAAAAAATGCCGGACAAATCGCATATATTATTGATAATGCCGGAGAAATAGTCTTTGATAAGATATTTATTAAAATAATAAAGGAAATATACCCAAACATAATTATAAATGTTATTGTAAGAGGTGACCCTGTATATAATGATGCAACCATTATAGATGCAAAAGAAGTAGGACTTTGCAATATAGCTAATGTTGCAGAAAATGGGACGGCTATACCCGGCACACAATTGAACAAGATAAATATGAAATCAAAAGAAATAATTGATGATGCAGACTTAATAATTTCAAAAGGACAAGGAAATTTTGAGACTCTCTTTGGCTGCGGCAAGAACATTTATTATATTTTCCTATGCAAATGTGATCTGTTTACAAAGAGATTTAATATAGAAAAATTTAAAGGTGTTTTTGTTAGCGAAAAAAATGTTAAAAATATTATGTACTCTAAATAACTATGTCTTATATAATGTGAAAAACAAAAACAGAGTTTAATAGAAATTAATTAAGAATAATATTAAGATATTAACAGATGAGATTTTATGCTAAGAAAGTTTTTAAGGTGGCTTCTTATATAAAAAAGTGGCGGCAGAGGAACGCAATTAAGTTTAACTTCTGATAGGAGGATAGGTAGAAATTTTGAATATTACTGTAATCTATGGTGTAATGCATAAGGGCAGCACATATCATATCGTCAAATTGTTTTTGAATCGTTTAACTGATGATTCCGATAAAATAGATGAGTTCTTTTTACCAAGGGATATGGATCAGAATTGTTGCGGTTGCTTTTCTTGTTTTCTTAATGGCGAGAATACCTGTCCTCATTTTGACAAGGTGCATCCCATTGCAGAATCATTGGAGAAGGCGGATTTAATCATTCTATCAAGTCCGGTGTATGTATTTTCAATCAGCGGTCAGTTAAAATCATTGCTTGACCACTTCGGCTATCAGTGGATGCCCCATAGGCCCAATAAAACTATGTTTAGCAAAGTTGGTCTTGTAATCTCAACTGTTGCTGGTGCAGGGATGAAAAAGGCCAATCAAAATATGAAAGATAATCTGTTTTACTGGGGTGTTCCAAAGATATATTCCTATGGCAAAGCCGTTGAGGCTATAGGATGGGATAGTATATCCCATGAAAAGAAGAATATAATTGAAAGGGAAGTTAATAATCTTTCGCGAAAGATTAAGAAATCCGTTGGAAGAGCCAGACCTACTCTTAAGACGAAAATTATATTTTCCATTATGGGTCTTATGCAGAAAAAAAGTAAATGGAACCCTACTGACAGGGATTATTGGGAGAAAAATGGATGGCTGACGGGTGGCAGACCTTGGTAGAAGATTCCAATTATATTTAATTACAGAAAAATATAAATTATGTGAAATTATGTGAGATTATGTTATATGTTGACTTTTCAAAAATAAGCTGTTATGCTTATTATTAATAGTTAAATCATTTAACTATTAATTTGATTTAATATTAAATTTACTACTGTATTTATATGGCAAAAGGTATACCTGAAAAAAACGAGAGAAATTCTTCTAATTATTTGTCTGTTAAATAGGGAAAAGTATATCATTTAATATTAAAATTTTTCTGCAAAGTAAAGGCAGAAATGCTACAGCAATAAAATATTTTGGATAAAAATTATAGAGAGGTAGTGGAGTATGAATAAAAAGAAAATTCCGGTTTTAAGTTTAGTTTTATATGTATTGTCAGGATTACTTATAATTTATACGATTTGGTCTGCAGTCAGCTCATTCAAATATATTTCTGAGATGGTTTCACAAGGTCAGTTGGTAATCAGCGGAAATAAGTATAATATAGCAAATTTTTATATGTCAAACTGCGGACAATATGCAGCATTTGCAGTTATTTTATTTACCTTGGGATGGATATTGCAAAAAAGCTCATTTGGTGTAGCAACAAAATTTAATGTTGAAAATAATGCTGAAAATCAAATAACATTATCTGAAGAGAATCAGAATGATGAAAAAATCGAAGAAAATCAAAATGGTGAAAACCCTGAAGAGAATCAAAATGATGAAAAAAACGAAGATGATTTAGAAGATACTTCTAAAAATGATGATAAATAATATAATACTAAGTTTTTTAATTGATTAAAATCCAACAGGAGATATGTGGTAAACTGTTGTAATATCTAATTATTAATATTTATGGAAACTGTTAGAAGTTATATTTGTGACAACAATTATTTAACTTCAAATGCTCGAAAGAATGATTTTAATGTTTTTTCGGGCATTTTTGGTTGCATCATAAAATATTTTCATGAATATATTGCAAGTTTTTTCTATAATACAATATGGTAATTATTCATATTAAATATGTTTATAGTTATTATAATATATTATCGGACGTTAATGCAGGACAAAATGATAAAAATACGGGGGAAGGTGATTGGCTTGTCTTCTTGGAATCCTTGGCATGGTTGCCATAAGATCAGCCCAGGATGTCAAAATTGTTACGTGTATCGAATTGACGCAAAGTATGAAAGAAACAGTTCAGTAGTTGCAAAAACAGGTAATTTTGATTTGCCTTTAAAACGCAATAGAACGGGAGGATATAAATTGGTCGGCAACGAAACAGTTTATACCTGTTTTACCTCTGATTTTTTCCTTGAAGATGCAGATCCGTGGAGAGCTGAAGTATGGCAAATGATCCGTATAAGGCACGACTTACATTTTTTTATCATCACAAAGCGAATTGATCGTTTTCATGTAAATCTTCCTAACGATTGGGAAGAAGGCTATGACAATGTTTCTATTTGTTGTACAGTTGAAAATCAAGACAGAGCAGACTATCGGCTTCCCATATTTTTAGCTGAACCGATTAAGCATAAAAGTATTATATGCGAACCAATCTTGGAATTTATTCATCTATCTGATTATCTTTCTTCCGCCATTGAAATGGTTACGGTCGGCGGCGAATCCGGAGATAATGCTCGTATATGTAATTATGACTGGGTATTGGACATCAGAGAACAATGTTTGCAAAAGGGTGTTCCGTTTTATTTTAAACAAACGGGAGCTCATTTTCAAAAAGACGGCAGACTTTATACGATTCCCAGAAAACTTCAGCATTCACAGGCACAAAAGGCCGGGATTGATCTATAAAGTTGCATATAATGGTAATTTATAGTACAATAAAATATATAAAATGAATAACATGAAATTTTAGATTAATGCTAAAATTGTAAAGAATTTATATATGTGAAAATAAAAATGATGAAAGTGAATTTAGATTAAATTATTTCAGATGAGTTATTATTTTTCAACATATATATTTGGAAGGAAGTTATTTTATATGGGAGAAAATTTACAACTTAATGCAGACAGATTTGTAGGTTTTGCAGATGTTTATGATCATGGAAGGCCTAAATGTCCGGAAAATGTAAAGAAAATTATATTAAAATATTTAGGATATAATCCATCTCTTGTTGTAGATATGGGATGCGGCACCGGCCTTTCCACAATAATTTGGAGTAACGTAAGTGATAAGGTTATTGGAATTGACCCAAGCATAGATATGATAGAGGAAGCCAAGAAGAAGGCTTCCGCATTAGACAACTTAATATTCATTTCTTCATTTTCAGACGATACGGGACTTAAGGATCATTGTGCTGATGTAATTACATGTTCTCAATCTTTTCACTGGATGAATCCGGAGACAACTTTAAATGAAGTATATAGGATATTAAAAATGAGGGGCATTTTTGCGGTTTATGATTATGATTGGCCTCCTGTATGTAATTGGGAGGCAGAGATTGAATACCAAAAACTTTTTAAGAAAGTAAGAGAAATGGAGTCAACACATGGAGACATCAAAGATAGTTTTGTCAGATGGGATAAAAATAATCATCTTTCAAATATAGAAAAGCTCGGAAGATTCAGATATACAAGAGAAATTGTTTTTTCAAATTGTGAAAGCTGTAATGCTCAGAGATTTATAGAAATGGCTTTAAGCCATGGAGGATTACAGGCCAGCATTAGGGCAGACAGAGATGAAATCATTCCATATCTTACGGCTTTTAAGAAAAAAATAATGGATATTTATGGGGATAATGAATTTGAGATATGTTTTTGTTATCGTATGCATATTGGTATAAAATAATTTCGGGAGGAATTTATAATATGAATAATGCATATTGTTATGAGACGATAATCGGTAAAATAACTATTGTCGAAAATGGTGTCGGGATTATTCGTGTGAATTTTGGAGAACAGATTCCTGAAAATACAAACGTTTTTGAAACTCCGTTGTTAAAGAAAGCAAATCGAGAACTTCAGGAATATTTCAATGGAAAAAGAAAGAGTTTTGATTTGCCCCTTGTACCTCAAGGCACAGAGTTTCAACAAAGAGTTTGGAGGGCATTGCAGGCAATTCCTTACGGAGAAACCCTAAGCTACAAAGATATAGCGATAAATGTTGATAATTCTAAGGCCTCACGTGCAGTAGGCATGGCAAACAATAGAAATCCCATCCCTATCATTATTCCCTGCCATCGTGTTATTGGAGCTAATGGCAGTTTGGTTGGATATGGAGGGGGTTTGAATATAAAGGAAAAACTTTTAGAAATAGAAAAAAATGGTAGATGTACATCATGGACGTCGGAAATATAAAAGGAAACGAGAATATAATAACTTTGTTGGGGGAACAGCTATGTTGAATATAGGATGTCATTTATCAGCATCAAAGGGATATGAATCAATGGGAAAAGATGCTATTAAAATAGGAGCAAATACATTTCAATTTTTTACTCGGAACCCCAGGGGCAGTAAGGCAAAAGAAATAGATAAAAATGATATGGAAGCTTTATTAGAGATTATAAGGAAAAACAAATTTACTGCAATCTTGGGACATGCACCATATACATTGAATCCATGCTCTGCAGATGAAAATATAAGGGAATTTACAACTAAAATTATGGCAGAGGATTTAGGCAGAATGGAATATCTGCCTAACAACTTTTATAATTTCCATCCAGGCAACCATGTAAAGCAGGGAGCGGAAGTAGGAATAAAATATATTGTAAATATGCTCAATACCATATTAAGGCCTGAACAGACCACTATCGTTCTTCTTGAGACAATGGCCGGCAAAGGAACGGAGGTAGGCTGCAGATTTGAAGAACTAAAACAAATCATTTCCGATGTTGACCTTTCGGACAAGATGGGTGTATGCTTTGACACTTGCCATGTTTATGATGCCGGATATGATATAGTTAATGACTTAGATGGAGTCTTAGATGAATTTGATAGAATTATAGGTCTTGATAAATTGTATGCAATCCATTTAAATGATAGCAAGAATCCATTTGCAAGTCACAAAGACCGCCATGAAAAAATTGGAAAAGGATATATCGGTAAAGAGGCAATTATTAAAATTATAAATCATCCTAAACTGCGACATCTGCCATTTATCTTAGAAACTCCCAATGAATTATCAGGTTATGGGGAGGAAATCAAGATGCTGCGGGAAGCATATAGGAAATGATAATTTGAATTTTAAAGGATAAAGATAGGAGTTGCAGAGAATGGAAAAATTACCGCCTATAGAAAAAATTTATGAGGCATATAGCGCAATTGCGGATAATAGAGTAACTTTAATGAAAGAATCTGCGGCGGTTTTGTCGTCAAATAGAGAAAAGGAATATACTGTCACATGGGAAAACGGAGTTTATACGTCTAATGATAATGCTTCTTATTGGAGGGGCTATGCAGGATATCCCATAATAGCAGTTCTTATGCTGCAGAAAAAATTATCATTAAATTCAGATATTATAGATTATTTTAAAGGAATTAACTGGACGGAGCTTAATAAAAAATATAAAGCAAAATACTCAGAAGCTGTTGAAGAAGTTATGGATAATTTAAACAGAAAAAATGTCAACGTCAGTAAGATTAAAGAGGAAGTAGAAAAAGTATACGAGGAAATAAAAGCATTGAATATAATTTGCAGACGTAGTTCTGCAAGACCTCCTAAATAGCGAAATAAGATGAGAGGAAAAAGCATTATAAATTTAATTGACAACATAATAAATCTTTATATTATCTTCAAATAAAGTGGTCAATTGTAAAACTAAATTAGACTCTAAGTCAAAAAAGGGTCTAATTTAGTTTTACGATTAACTATTGAAAGAGCTTTCAATGGTTCTTATTTTTTATTATTGATTAAAGCAAGCCTTTTTGATATTATGTATTTAAAAATATTAAATTGTGGTATTCATTCTAATAACAAAATATAATAATATTGGGCTAAAAGATTCATCAAATATCATAGAAAAGAAGGTGCAAATTTGTGAGTGAAGCCATTGTAATAACATCAGATAGTGCATGTGATTTGTCCGCAGATATTGTTGATAAGTATAATGTCAAAATTATTCCATTGCATGTTTCCATAGGAGATAAGGATTACAAAGATTGTGTAAATTTAATGCCTGATGATATTTATAGAATCTATGATAAAACCGGTCTATTACCAAAAACCTCTGCGACGAATGTTTTGGAATACGTAGAATTTTTTAAACAGTTTACTGCAAAGGGCTGCTCTGTTATACATATTAGTTTAAGCAGTCAAGTTTCTTGCGTATATCAAAATGCCACATTAGCTGCTTCAGAGCTTTCAAATGTTTATGTTTTGGATTCCTTAAATCTTTCTACAGGAATTGGGCTTTTGGTTATTAAAGCATGTGAAATGAGAGATAGAGGGCTGACTGCTCCTGACATTGTAAAAAATTTAGAAAAGTTAATTCCCTGTGTGAATACAAGTTTTGTAGTAGATAGCTTGGAATTTTTACATAAAGGAGGAAGGTGTTCTTCTATTACAGTAGTGGGAGCTAATATTTTACATATAAAACCATGCATAGAAGTAGCAGAGGGAAATATGAGATTAGTCAAAAAGTATAGAGGCAAGCTTAAGAATGCTATTTATAATTATGTTCAAGAAAGGCTTAAAACAACTACGGATATAGACTATTCCCGCATATTTATTACTCATTCCGGCGTAGATGGGGATATTATTGAAATGGTTAAAAATATCATAAAGGAAAATTCTATATTTAAGGAAATACTTGTTACAAGGGCAGGATGTACAGTAACTTCCCATTGTGGTTCGAATACTCTTGGTATTTTATTCGTGAAGAATATCACAGATAATTAATGAAAAACTAAAAATTGTTTTTAAAGAAGTATCAACCCCTAAAGAAACGGTAACTTTACCGCTTCCTTAGGGGTTATTATATATCCAAGTTTTTTATCTGCTTATATATTTAAAATTGATCATTAGGATTATCAGGGTTACTGGGAATATTTAATTCCGGATTGTTTATAACAGATACGGGTGTGGGTTTTTTTGACGGAGTTGGGGGAGCCGTTACTATCCTTGCTATTTTGGTTACAGGAATAAAAATAGGAGTGTTTCCATTTTCATCAGACAGTACAAGAATACCATATTCATTTTTATAAATTGCCCCGCTTGCTTGAGTAGTAGCCCCCATCTGCATTATTACCTCTGTTGAGAGCGGTAAATAATCACGAATAGCGGCAATAAGATCAGTGTCGCATCCCTTAGGGAGAGGTGATGGTGGTGTAAGATAAGTGATGGAATCATCATATACCGTTCCGTCTCCAACGTAAATTGCTGTTATTAGTGTTATAGGGACAGCTTGGAATTGCCCAAGGTCGTCTATTAATATAAAAATTGCTCCATTATCACCATCAGGAGAGGCATATAATTGAGAAGGTATTCCCGTTATCACATTAACATTTGTTGTAAAGACAGACATGGTGTTACCGGAATATAAAGTGATGAGCTGTTCAATGATATGTGCTAACTGAGCATAACTAAAACATAAGGAAGTAGTATCATTTGAATTTCCTGAAGGTTCGTCTTTAAATACCATAAGGCCTGCTTTTACAGGCATTGCTACTGAATAGGTTAAAGTACCCGTACTTGAATTTATTAAAGACAGTGTCACAGGAGCTGAAACTACATCGATAATTCCGATGCCGCTAACCTGCCCTGCGATTTGTGGGGAGCTTCCTGTTATGGAATCTGATTGTGAAGATAAGAGCGAGAATATCATTCCATTAGCTGATCCTGTTGACTGAATTGCAACCCACCAATTTATAATATATCTTCCCGTACTATTAAGGGTAATAATACCTGTGGAAGGATTATAATCTATATCTCCCGTTGAATATACAAGACTATTAAAGACTACACGAGCTGTAGAAGCAACTGTCGCACCTGATGCTGTTCTTTCTATTTGTAAAGCTATATTTCCCATTGAATTTCCTCCATTCCAAATTTGACTTTTTGTATGAAATTCATTATGCAGGTATGCTATTATTTGAGCCAGTATAAAGTATGAATGGAGAAAAACTTTTGTTCCATAAAATATATTTCTAAGATAAACCGGCATATTATTTTGCCCATTCCATAAACAAAAATAGAGGAATTTGCGCTAATCTTGCTATCCTATATGAAATTTCTGTTTGTTTTTTATCGGGAACAGGTTCATTATAATCTACGAGGATAAATTTGTGTTTCAGAAATATTTTAAAGTAATCTTCTAAAGTTCTATGTCTGAAAACAGCGGAACTACTAAATTCGTTATTTATTTTTGCTTTATAAATTTTTGGATTGAAATAATCTGTTATTTTAAAAAATTGATTTCCACAGTCATCTTTGTTCCATCCGGCAGCTTGTCCGCTGAAACACGGATGGAGAATACTTGCAAATAATCTGCCCTTGGGCTTTAAAATCCTGTATATTTCAGAAACAGTTCCCTTGAGATCTTCACAATCCATTAACATCATAGATGATAGGACTATATCATAAGCATTATCTTTTATATTTTCTAAATTACAGCTATTCCTGACGAGATAATTAATGTTCAAATTTTCCTCTTTGGATTTTGTTTTTGCTATTTCGATTAATTTATATGAACAATCGATGCCGGTAACATCAGCACCTTTCCTTGCAAGTTTTCGTGAGTACTCTCCTTCTCCGCACCCCAAATCTAAGATTTTTTTGTTGCCTATGTCACCTGTCAGATTGATTGTATATGGCATTATAAAATAATTTCTGTAATCATTATTTTCAGAAAACTTTGCCCATTCTTCTCCAATATTATTCCAACAAATTGTTGAGCTGTCTTCTTTCAACTTTAATCACTCCCTTTAAAAAACATTATTATGATAATATTATCATAAATAGGTCAATTGTAAAACTAAATTAGATGGGAAGATTAAAAAAATCTATATTTATAATTAGCTATAAATTTTAATATAAAATTATAATATTAATTTGCCTTTAATGCTCTGCTGACCTTCTTTTATATAATTTTTTAAATTTTAATAGAATCTTAATATTTCACTAATATTCCTCTAATTTTATTATGTTATCCTGTATATAAAAAATAATTGTACACTAAATACAATATATACAAATTCCGATTGTGAGCTGTACACTAAAGAATAAAAATATGATAAAATTAATAAGAAAGGTAGCGGTATTTTTAGTATTTGTTTCGTTATAATTAATAGATGAAAGAAGAAGCTTTTTTTGAAACCCATTTAAAATCAAGTATAATTAAGACAAATAGGACTTTCCTATGGGTTATGAAAAAAACACATTATGATATAAGGGGTGTGTAGTATTGATGAACTTATTAGTAACGTTGAATGAAGCTTATGTACCGACACTTAAGGTCATGCTGCGTTCGTTATTTGACAATTGTAAGAAACAATTGACTATTTATATTATGTATACGGATATAGGAGAAAATGAAATAAAGGATCTTGCAGCATTTGTTAAATATTTCGGTCATACTCTATATCCACTGCCTGTTAATTCTGATACTTTTTCTAATGCACCTGTTAATTTTTATTATAGCAAGGAAATGTATTATCGCCTCTTTGCTTATACTGTTTTGCCTTCAACAGTAGATAAGGTACTTTATCTTGATCCTGACATTTTAGTACTTAATCCAATTGAAAAATTATACAACATTGATCTTGGGGATTATTTATTTGCGGCTGCGGCTCATGATAAAATGATGATAGGATATATTAATAAAATACGTCTTAAAACAGATGGAGACAGATATTACAATTCAGGTGTGCTGTTAATGAATATAAAACGATTACGTGAGGATATGGATATATCAGAGATATCAGGCTATGTGGAAGAACATGCCAGTGAATTAATATTGCCGGATCAGGATGTGCTTAACGGCTTGTATTGGGATAAAATTATGCCTTTGGATGAATGTTTATATAATTATGATGCCCGCCGATATAGTGCATATTTAATTAGTACAAAGGGAAAAGTCAATATGGAATATATTATTTATAATACCGTCATTATGCATTTTTGTGGTAAACAGAAGCCATGGCATAATGGATATCCATATCGTTTTGGAATATTGTACAAACATTATAAAAAGTTAGCAGAAAGAGATGAGAAGGCTTTGCTGCAATAATAACATTGGAGGTTTCTATGAAAAAAAAAGATGCTGTTATATTATGGAGATTGTTCTATATTTTTTTCAAAGCAGGTACTTTTACATTTGCAGGAGGTCTTGCCATGTTACCTGTCATTGAAAAGGATATTGTAGAAAAATATAAAATTTTAGATAAAGATTCTTTTATGGAATATGCTACTCTTTCCCAGACTTTACCGGGAGTTATTGCATTAAACTGTGCATCTTTTGTAGGATATAGCGCTGCAGGAATTATAGGTATGCTGGTCGCCGGATTGGGAGCTGTATTTTCTTCTTTTGTATTAATGGTTGTTGCTACTATTCTGTTACAGAGGGTTGCTCAGGAAGGTGCTCTAGCGGGAGCCTTTCGTGGGATTCGCGCAGCCTCTTCCGCATTGATACTATCTGCCGCTTTTTCTCTTGGAAGATATAATTTAAAGAGCAGGTTTGCCGTTATTGTTATGATATCAGCCTTTATGATGGTTGCATTTGGACAAGTAAGTGCCTTATTTGTTGTTATTATGGCCGGGGTAGCAGGCTATATATATCAAAATGTGAAAAATAAGATTAGAGGAGACAAAAGAATATGATTACGGAACTTATGGAACTATTTCTCAGTTTTCTAAAAATTGGATTCGCCGGCTTTGGAGGCGGATATGCTATGCTTTCCATGATATTGAGCGAATCACATAAATTTGGTATTACTTTGGAACAATTTGCTGATTTAAATGCTCTTGATATGATAGTACCCGGACCGATTGCAATTAATGCCGCAACATATGTAGGGTATCTGAGCGAAGGTTTTTGGGGTGCTCTTTTTGCTACTGTGGGAGTTTCTTTGCCATCTTTTATTTTAGTTGTTTTAGTTATGCGCTTTTTTTCCAGGTATCGTGAAAGTCATTTGGTAAATGACATCTTGTCCGGAATTAAACCTGCCGCCGTGGGATTAATTGCAGCAGCAGCTCTTACTATTGCTTTGGGAATTATTTTATTACCGGGGCAGCAGATAAGCAATTTATTTTCAGATCCGTTGGGGACTGTTTCCTTTGTTTCTCTTATAATTTTTGTTGTTACAGCTTTTTTGAATATAAAGTTTGATTTAAACCCAATACTTCTTACATTAATTGCCGGAATTGTAGGAACTATATGTTTAAAATAAAAATTCAAGATGATTGTTAATAATAGAGCTGAGATTAAGATGGTGAAAAGGGTTTTGACAGCTAATTAAAGGAATATTGAGTTTCATATTAGAAAATATAATACTATAAAGGGGATAAGTAAAATGTCTAAATTAATGATACAAGGGACGGCTTCATCAGTTGGTAAAAGTGTTTTAGTTGCAGCTCTTTGCAGGATATTCACTCAGGACGGTTTTAAGGTGGTACCCTTTAAATCTCAAAATATGTCTTTAAATTCATATATAACTTTAACGGGAAAGGAGATGGGCCGGGCTCAGGTACTTCAAGCATATGCCTGTGGTCTGGAACCGGAATTTTATATGAATCCCATACTTCTTAAACCTACTTCGGATAAGAAAAGCCAAGTAATTGTAAATGGAAATGTCTATGGAAATTTTACGGCTATGGAGTATCATAATATGAAATCCATGTTTAAAGATATGATTAAAGAACAATTTGAGGACCTGGAAAGGAAATTTGATATAGTCGTTATAGAAGGGGCGGGAAGCCCTGCTGAGATAAATTTGAGAGATAAGGATATAGTGAATATGGGAATGGCTGAAATAGCCAATGCTCCCGTACTTATTGTAGGGGATATAGATAAAGGAGGGGTATTTGCTTCTTTAGCAGGCACTATGCTTTTACTTAACAATGAAGAACGCAAGAGAGTGAAAGGGACAATAATTAATAAATTCAGGGGGGATGTGGAAATATTGAAGCCCGGTCTTACCATGCTTGAAGATATTATCCATATACCATGCCTTGGAGTAGTCCCTTATTTTAGGCTTATGTTAGAAGACGAAGACGGGGCAATAGAATTCAGCAAGAAAGTGACGGCCCCTATAGATATAGCTGTAATAAAGCTTCCTCATATTTCGAACTTTACGGATATTGATCCGTTAAAAAACGAAAAAGATGTATCTATAAGGTTTATAGAATCCAAAGAAGAATTTGGGAATCCGGATATACTTATTATACCGGGAAGCAAAAACACCATAGGGGATCTTATAGCCTTGCGAAAAACAGGCTTGGAAGATTTAATTAAGGAATATTCAAATATCGGGAATATCATAGGGATCTGCGGAGGATATCAGATGCTTGGAAGGTGGATAAAAGATCCCTATGGAGTTGAAACGGATGAAAAGGAAATAGAAGGGATGAATCTTTTAGACATAGGCACGGTATTTAACGAGGAAAAAACTACAACAAGAATAGAAGCGGAAACCATAGGATTGAAAGGCAATATGAAGGTTTATGGATACGAAATACATATGGGAATATGTGAATATGGGGATAAGGCTAAAAAATTATTTGAAATTGTGGACAAGAATGGAGAAAAAGCGAATTATCCTGATGGCACCGTAAATGAAAAGGGCAATATAATGGGAACATATATTCACGGGATATTTGATGGTACGGAATTTAGAGAATATATACTTAACAATATAAGAAGCAAAAAAGGGCTTCCTCTTAGAAGATCCGATATTTATGAAAGCCTCAGAGATAAGGAATTGAATAAATTGGCGGATATAGTAAGGGACAGCCTTGATATGAAAAGGATATATAAAATAATCGGACGGGAGTTTGTTTAGAAAAAAGGTATAGAAGATCATGTTATGCTAAATCACCTGAGCAGTGTGGAAAAATTTTTCTGTATAAGTTTTTGTAACTCATTTGTAACGATTTTTATATGGATAATTGTTATACTAAGTATAGTAAGTTTAAATTAGATTAATAAGCCCGCCATTGGCCTAGTTCTACCCCAAGCGATTTACAGAACTAGGTCTTATTTTTGTTATACAAAGGCAAAGTTATCCTCGTTTTGAACCCGTGGTTTTCAACACTTCTAAAGTTAACGGAACCCTCATGTAATTCAATAATTTGTTTTACAATCAACAAACCTAATCCATGAGATCTTTCAGTTTTAGTATTTCTTCTGATAAGTTCTGTTACCGAATAATTTAAAAGCTTCAATTTTTCTTCAGAGACGCCAACTCCATTATCAGAAATATCAATATTAACTTCGGCGGTATCCATAGTAATTTCTATTTGAATTTGGCACCCCTGTGGATTGTGCTTTATGGAATTTAAAATGAGATTTCTGAAAGCTCGCTCCAATAGTTTTTCGTCCCCGTTTACCATAGTGGAGGAAGGAATACTATCGGAAATAAAATTGAAATCGTACAGGGAACTGTAGATTTCATGGTTCATATAATCCACAATAACCTCCCGCAGGATTTTTACAATAGAAATATCCTTTTTTTCCATAGGCACTAAATTATATTCTAATCGTGAGGTTAAATTTAAATCATTAACTAAATTTTGAATTTGAACACTATTACTTTGAATTAGTTCCAGCTCTTTTTTCTCTATATCGTCAAGATGCTTACTTTGGGAAAGACGATCAATATATCCTATAATCAGAGACAGGGGCGTTCTTATGTCATGACTGATTCCGGCAATCCAATTTGTTCTCATGGAATCTTTTTCTAATAGCTGTTTTGATGTTTTATTAACAGCTATTTTGATATCCAACAAATCCCCATTTTCTTTCAATTGAATTTTTTCTCCGTTTGAAATCCGGCATATAGCATTAGTAATGGGATTTATAGATTGCAATAGTTTTCTTTTTGATATCATATAGAGGATGAAAACAACCAATAAATTAAACAGTAAATAATACATTATATTTCGGGGCAAATTTTGTACTATCCGCACGTGAAAAGCATTAGTAGGAATCTTTCCATAGCTGTCCTTAGGATAACCCAGTACTAAAAGTCCTTTATTATTTATATAAGTGAAAACGGGATAGTCTTTTAGATAATATCGGGTAAACAAAGCAACGTCTTTTATGGAATATTTTATTGGAATTTCTTTCGGTAAATCCTTACTCCATATTACTTTTCCGGTTTTATCGTCAATGACCATAGCCCAAATTTTATTTTTTTCAAGCAGTGCAAGATCGTTCTTATCTATAACTACAACTGAATTATTTTGATTGATTTGATCTATTAATTTATTGCTAAGTTCATCCGGAGGAATGATAGAAGCAGTGATACTGATAGCTTTATAGTTCAAATAAGTGAATAATATTAAATTGATAATAAATAAAATAAACAAGGAAAGAGAAAAAGCAAGTAAGTTTCTGCGGATAAATCGTACTGTAGATTGCATGTTTTTATCTCCTTTCCACAATTAGCTTATATCCTAAGCCCTTAATGGTGATTAGGGATTCGGGACAGGAAGGGTTTTTTTCTATTTTTTCACGAATTCTTCTGATATGTGCCATTAATGAGTTTTCATATCCAAAATAAGCATCCCCCCAGACAGCTTGACACAAGCCGTCTATTGTAACAATACGGTTTGAATTTTGATATAAGGTTTGAAGGATGGAAAATTCCTTTTTAGTAAGAACAAAAACCTCTTTACCCTTTATGATCTCTCCGGTTTCAAATCGAATTTCCGAATATTTTAAAACTATAGTTTCCGATTTTTCTTTATAAGTTCTTCGGAGAACAGCTTGAAGACGGAGGACCAAATCTTTGGGAAGAAAAGGTTTTGTAATGTAATCATCCGCACCTAATGAAAAACCCTGATATTGATCGTTCATGGCATCTTTTGCTGATAAAAAGAGAACAGGGACATCCGATAATTTTCTGATTTTACTTAGAAATTGAAAACCGTCTCCATCAGGCAGCATGATATCTAAAATAATTATGTCCGGTTTGAACTCATAAAAACTATTTAAAGCTTCACCCATGTTTTTTGCTTTTGCTATATTGGTATAACCTTCTTCTTGCAAAATAGTCTGAAGCAGATCTAACAATGCTTTTTCGTCGTCAACAAGAAGGATATGTTTGGTTTTAAGATAATCCATATTACTCAATAATACCACCTTCCAATGGAATTATATCATAATATTATTTTGTAAAAAAAATTATTTGCAAATTTAAGGTAAATTTAAGGATGCTGCAAGGGCAGTGTAAGGATTTTCTGATATGCTGTAGTCTCAGAAAAGGAGGAATAAAAATGACCATGATGATTGAAATTAAAAATCTTATAAAAAAATATGGCAGAGAAACAGTTGTCAATATTGATTCCTTACGGATAAAAGAGGGAGAAATATATGGATTTCTCGGACCAAACGGTGCCGGAAAATCTACAACCATGAAGATGATTTTATCTCTTGTCACACCTACTGACGGTAAAATTCAAATTATGGGAAGAGAAATGAATGATAATACGAGAGTAGCGCTTCTACAACAGATAGGTTCATTGATTGAAGGCCCTTCATATTATTCTCATTTGACGGGAATGGAGAATATGGAAATTATACAGGTTTTAAAGGATGTACCAAAAAAAAATATAGAGAAGGCTATTCAAATTGTAGGTCTAAAGAACCACATGAATAAAAAGGTAAAAAACTATTCTCTTGGCATGAAGCAAAGGCTGGGAGTAGCTATGGCCATTTCTAATTTTCCAAAGCTTATTATATTAGATGAGCCGACCAACGGACTTGATCCTGCGGGAATGGAAGAAATGAGGAAGTTAATAAAGACTCTTCCCAAGGATTACGGAATGACAGTTATGATGTCCAGCCATATCTTAGATGAAGTAGAAAAAGTAGTAAGCAGTATCGGTATCATAAACAAAGGTCATATGATTTTTGAAGGAAGTTTGGCAGAACTGAAAAGAGATAACCATCCAAGTATTTATTTTAAAACATCCAATCCGCAGAAGACTTTTGTACTGTTTAAGGAAAAAAATTCTGAACTTAGGGAAGAAGGAGTATTAATATCAGATTTATCCGATAGTGAAACTGCCTATTGTGCAAAAAAAATTATTGATAGCGGAATAGAACTGTATCGGATGGAAGAGAGGACAAAATCATTGGAAGAGTTGTTTATTCAATTGACAGGAAAGAAAAGTTTATAAGAAAGAGGTGAATTCTGTGATAAATAAAATAAAAAAATTTTCAGTGGAAAATAAAAAATACCGCCATCTATATCTATCGCTTATATTTCTTTTATTTTTATTTATGGATATGGGGATAGTTATTATGACAGCTTTGGATTCGAATTTTCAGAGTACAATAAATAAACCGGAAAGCTATTCGTGGTTACAATTGATAAATAGTTATTTAATAGCAAAAACAATTTTTATGCCGACTTTACTTGCAGTCATTACAAGCAGAGTAGCTGATATAGAAAATAGGGGAGATATGTGGAAGGTGTTAAAGACTTCCGGATGGACTATGGAGGAAATATTTGATATTAAATTTTTATCCATCTTCCTAAAATATATTATATTTCAAATTTTGGAAGGAATTTTGCTTGTGCTGGTAGGAAGAAAAGTCGGAATAACTATGCCAATACCAGTAGAGAGATTAACTGTGACTTTAATTTCCATTATAGCCATAAGTTTTGCCATTATGACTATCCATTATTTTTTGGCTATGCGTTATGAAAATCAGCTTATTGGATTAGCTCTTAGTGTATGCGGCTCCTTATCTGGAATTATAGGAATACTTTTACCCTTCGGCATTAGTCGGTTTATACTTTATTCTTATTATGCTCATCTTATATCGACAGAATTTGTTAAGACTGGGAAAGACCAATGGGGGCTGAAATTAGTTCCTATGAGGTTATATCCTCTTTTGGTTTCTGCTTTACTCGGCATCTTTGTGTTTGTATGGAGTCGCCGAAAGCTGAAAAAATTAGATTTTTAGGAGGGCATATGATGAATTTAATCAGAATAGAATTTATGAAATTAAAAAAGTCAAATATATGGACTTCGGCAGTTATTATACCAATGATTTCTGTTTTTTTAGGAAGCGGAAATTACTATTTGAATAGAGAGATATTAAAAAGCGAGTGGTATTCTTTATGGACTCAAGTAAGTTTATTTTACGGTTTCTTTTTTTATACCATTACCATTGCAATTATATGTTCTTATAGTTGGAGAATGGAACATAAGGATAATAATTGGAACAGGATTTTAGCTTTACCCTATTCATATTTACAACTTATTATCTCAAAAATTGTCTCCATATCTATAGTTTCATTATGTATTCAAGCGATATTCTTGATATTTTATTATGTAACGGGAAAATTTGTATTCGGATTTAAAACCGAATTTCCCCCTGAAGTATTTATTTGGGTGGGAATAAGCTGGATCATATCTATTTCTGTTTGCAGCATGCAATCTTTTATATCTATGAATATAAAATCTTTTTCTGTTCCTGTAGGCATTGCCCTGTTTTTATGTTTTATCGGAATCGGATTTTATGTTTTTAAGGGCTTGGGAGAAAATCTGGTATATTTTTTACCAAATTCATTATTGATAAAGGGAATGTCGTCAAATGAAACAGAAATGCTTAAAGTATCGGAATATATAAAGATGTTGATTTCAACTTTATTATTTACTGTATTTTTCATATATTTGTCAATAATAAGTATAAAAAAAATAAGAAATTGAGCAGGGTATTTTAGACGAATAATAATTTAGCGTGGATTTTGTAACTTATTTGTAACCATAATGTAAATATCTTTTAAATACCTTTTTAACCGGATTATATAAAATAATATATGAGTGGTAAATTAATATTAACGGAATTTTTAATGATCTGGGGGGATTTATTTGAAAAAGTTTAATTTATTGGTTTTAATTGTTTTGTCATCTGTTTTAATTAATCAATCGTCGGTTCAGCCTGTTCAGAGCAGTCCATCACCATCAGCAGAAATTAAACCGGAAACAAGTGCTGCTGTTGTAAAAAATGACGGATTGTATTTGATTGATTTGAATAAGGCGATTGATTCCAAACTTTGTGATGGTCAGATAGTTGGCCCGAAATTTTCTCCGAATGGGGAACATGTTGTATTTGTACGGGGTAATTCCATATGTATCACTGATCTAAAAGGAAATCTAAATTTGGTATCAAGTAAATTTGAGAATATGAACGGTGAATATTACAGTTGGATTGATAATTCACGAATAGTTTATTCAAGTGAAAAGGGAGGATTATATACTTATGATGTTCAAAAGGGGATTACAAACGCGATAAAGAAGGGAGCAGAGTATTATTCCAATATGATTTATATATCCGATAATAACCTTTTGGCAGAAAAATATAAAGAATATACAAAACCTAACGATCCGGGAAGATATGTTAAGTGCTTCGGTATAGTGTCCATAGATTTAAAAACCGGAAATGAAGAAATTGTTATTCCTGATATCCCTGCAGACTGGGATGAGGACGGAGGAACAGGTGCAGGAATGATGCCTATAATTGCCGGAAAATCATATGACAGCTCTTATGTTTATATATTTAAACATTTTCATTCAGGTTCCATGTCGGCAGACGGGGTACCCTTCGGAGTATATGATGTTAAGAATAAGAAATTCATAAGCTTTGATAATGTTTCTACTACATGCAATAATGATAATATTTCACCGTCGCCGATTATCAATACTCAATTGGCGTTTACCCAAACTTCGGGAAGAATGATATGGAATGGAAACAGCGTTGGAATCTTGGATGTCAAAGATCATTCATTTAAAAGGCTTTCCGACAAAAATGTGAATGCCATGACACCAACCTTTTCACCTGACGGAAAATATATAGTATATTCTGCTTCTCCGGCTGTTACCGATGTTCTCGATGGAAAAGATTTTTTCCAAAAAGGAAGACAAAAAATATATGCTCAGAATATCGCTACAAAGGAAGTTACGGAATTGACTACGGCAAAAGACGGATTTGATTTCGGACCGAGATATATAAATAATGGGAAAACTCTTATATTTTTAAGATGGGATATGAAAGAATCAAATGATGAAAATTTTATCGTCTCTCTTTGGAAACTTGAAAATGGTAAAGAAACGTTGATCAGCAAAGATATAATGTCAGTGGCATACTACGGCCATATGAGTACGGAAGATTATATGGAGATAAAATAAATGATTTAAAAGCACTCCTGTTTTACGAAGGAGTGTTTTTAATTTACATATAGTTTTACTCATCTAAAAGTCTGCAAAAAGTTTTTATATCGGTGGTAGGCTCATAGCAGCTGAAATTTTTACAGACATAAGCGGTGGTTTTATAAGATACAAAGGCATCTGTCTGCTTGCTGTCCTTTAATATAAAAACAGTAAAAGGAAGAAACCTTCTGTTTATTTCATTTATCATATTTATTGTATTTTGATTTTCCGGTTCCCCTGCAATTACTATCTCGCTTCCTTTTAATTTCATGAACATATACCCGGACAGGAAGTTTATATGTGATTCGGGAGAGCTGTTTATATTTCCGCCGAAAAGATCCAAAAGTCTCGATGCTTTTGAATACAAATCGGAATTTTCGGTGAGCTTACTAAGTCTTATTAAATCAGATAAAGCTACGGAATTTCCCGACGGCATGGCTCCGTCATAGATTTCCTTAGGCCTGATTATAAGATTTTCGCTATCTTTCCCGTACAGATAAAATCCGCCTTCCTTTTCATCCCAAAACAATTCAGTCATTTGATTATTCAAATTTACCGCATTTTCAAGATATTTTATATTTAGTGTGGCTTCGTAAAGTTCTATAAGCCCCCATATGAAAAAGGCATAATCATCAATAAAACCCAAGTGATCAATGCTGCCTTCCCTATATCTCTCCATTAACCGTCCTTTATCTGAAAACATATTGTTTAATAGGAAACCGGCACACTTTTCCGCAGCAGCGATATATTTTTTTTCTCCGAAAGCTCTTCCTCCGAAGGCCATAGCTCCTATCATAAGGCCATTCCAGCTTGTGAGTATTTTATCATCCTTATGAGGATGGACTCTTTTTTCTCTGTAGCTGAACAGTTTTTTTCTTATTCCTTCAAAATTTTTATCCAGTTCTTCAAAGGATTTTATATCCTTGTCGATAAGATTGGGAATATTTTTACCGTTAAAATTTCCATTTTCGCTTATATTATAAAAATCAGAGAAAAATTTTGATTCCTCCTGAGTTAATAAATTTTCAACTTCTTTTTTATCCCAAACATAAAATTTTCCTTCTTCGCCTTCACTATCCGCATCTTCAGCACAGTAGAAGCCTCCTTCGGGAGAAGTCATATCTCTTAGAATATAGGCAAATATTTTTTCGGATATATCTTTAAAAAATTCTTTGCCGGTAGCAAGAAAGACTTCGGCACATACATGAGATATAAGGGCATTATCATAGAGCATTTTTTCAAAATGGGGAACAAGCCACTTTTCGTCTGTAGAATATCTTGAAAATCCGAATCCTATATGATCAAATATTCCTCCTCTGTACATGCCTTCTATTGTTTTTTCTACCATATGCAGAGCATTTTCGTCTTTGAAATATTTATAGTATCTAAGCAAAAAACTTAAATTATGAGGTGTGGGAAATTTAGGCCGAGTTCCAAATCCTCCGTATGTTTTATCAAAATTTAAGTTAAAAAACCGGTAAGCTTTATCTAATATGTTAGGCTGCAATTTTTCGTTTTTATATCTGATTAAATTATTGTTAATACTTTTTGCAATCTCTTTTCCAGTTTCAATAAATTCTTTCTTTCTTGACTTCCAGATTTTTTCTGCCGATACCAATAGGTCAATAAGGCCTAAAACGCTATAATTACTTATTTTGGGAAGATAAGTCCCCGCATATACAGGTTCTTTATCATAAGTCATTATTATTGTAAGAGGCCATCCTCCTTGCCCGGTTAAACTTTGACAGATGGACATATAGATATTGTCGATGTCAGGCCTTTCTTCCCGGTCAACTTTTATGCTGACAAAATATTTATTGAGTATTTCAGCAACTTTCCCGTCTTCAAAGGATTCTTTTTCCATAACGTGGCACCAGTGACAAGTCGGTCATTAACAGCAAAACTACGAATACCCAATGCTTAGGAATATTGGCTTATCTTCTTTCTTAGCCTTCTCAAATGCCTCATCACCCCATGTGTACCAGTCTACAGGGTTATACGCATGCTGCAAAAGATAAAGACTCTTTTCATTCACTAAGCGATTGGGTACTCTGCGATTTGTTGTCATAACACCACCTCCTTTAATTAATTCTTTAAATCTATAAATTTATTTTACCTAAAATCTTGTATAATATTATAAACGAGGCATGATTTAATATGAATATTTTTTCCACTGAAAAAAGAAGACAGGTTATGCAAGCCATTCGTGGAAAAGATACCAGCATAGAAATAATGCTTAGGAAAAAATTATGGGAAAAAGGATATGGGTATAGAAAGAACTATAAAGATTTACCAAGTAAGCCAGACATAGTTTTTCTACGGCATAAGATTGCAATATTTTGTGACAGCCCATTCTGGCATGGTTATAATTTGGAGGAGAAAAAAACGGATAAGCACAAACAGGGAATATTGGATAAAGAAGATAGAAGGTAACATAGCAAGAGATAAAAGAGTGAACCAGGAATTAACTAAAAAAGGCTGGATTGTGCTTAGATTCTGGGAGCAAGAAATCAAAAAAATTTAATTGAATGCGTTAATAAAATCGAAGAAGCAATACAACAAAGATAAAACAATAAAATTTAAAAGGATGCCAAGAAAGATAGCCTTTTTCATGGATTGATTAATCTCTATCAAATTTTAAGTGTAAAACTTGATTTAAAAAGTTGAAATTTCAACAATAAGGACCGTGCAAAGCAGATGTGTAAAACTATTTGGCATGGTCCTTGCTTTATATTTTTTTAAATAAAGAGAATAGGAGACAACATATGTACAATATACTAATAATATCTCATGGTAATATAGCGGATAGTTACTTAAATACTGCCGAAATGATTATGGGTAAAATTGAAAATGTCAAAGCTATTGGAATAGAGCCGGGAGAAGAAATATCTGCTTATGGAGATAAAGTATTTAATATGGCAGAGGAGATATATACCGAAGATGGAATTTTGATTCTGGCAGATTTATATGGCGGAACTCCCTGTAATATATCTATATCACGAATATTGAACCATTTCGAAAAAATTTATATAATAGCAGGATTTAATTTTTTACTATTGCTTGAAGCCTTGAACAGGAGAACCGATAATCTGAAAGATTCAATTCAAAATTTGATAAATGCCGGAGTTAACGGAATAACAGATGTAAACGCTATAGTAAAAAATAATAAAATTAAGAATGAAGATGAATAATCGGAGCAGCAAATTTATATAAATCTTAGAAATACTCATTAATAAAAACAGAAAGGAGGATAGTAGGGAAAATATCTATTAATTAAAGGAAGGTGGGAGTAGTATGCAGATTACCTTTGTTCAAATTTTATTGCTGACTATTTATGCTTTTGTAGCCATTTATGATGCTTTGGAAACCGACATAGGATTAAGTCGGCCAATACAGGCAGGATTTTTTACAGGTCTTATAATGGGAAATGTTACATTGGGGTTAGCTGTAGGAGCTACCTTGCAATTGATGATTTTGGGAGTAGGAACTTACGGGGGAGCATCGATTCCCGATTTCATGACAGGAGCTATAATCGGAACTGCTTTTGGAGTTATTTCAGGTCAAGGAATAGAATTTGCCATAGGTCTTGCAGTGCCTATAGGGTTATTATTGGTACAGCTTGATGTATTGGCAAGATTTGCAAACACATTTTTCCAACATAGAGCAGACAAATATGCTGAAGAAGGTAATTTTAAGAAAGTTGAAACAATGAATATTTTGGGAATTATACCATGGGGATTATCTCGTGCAATACCTGTATTTGTAGCTTTGCTGTTTGGACATGAAATAGTTGAACAGCTTGTAAAGGTATTCCCAAGTTGGTTAACCAGCGGATTATCTGTAGCAGGGAAGGTACTTCCTGCATTGGGAATTGCCATATTATTAAGATACTTACCAGTAAAAAAATATTCGTCTTATTTATTAATTGGATTTGTTTTAGCAGCTTATCTAAAAGTGCCGATGGTTGGAGTTGCTATAGTGGGAATGGCCTTAGGACTATTGGTATATCAAAGAAATCAGAAAGATGTTAGAAGTGCTTTGACGGGAGGTGCTAACGAAGATGAGTAATGGGTCTGCTGATTCCAGTAAAATAACAAAAAAGGATTTAAAAAGTGTATACCTCAGATGGCTTTTAGGCGGGCAAACAGGATGGAATTATGAAAGAATGCAAGGACTTTGTTATTGCTTTTCCATGATGCCTGTGCTGAGAAAACTTTATACTAAAGAGGAAGATTTAAAGAAAGCAGTAAAATTACATCTTCAATTTTTTAATACTGAACCGGATATGGCACATCTGATTTTGGGAGCTAATGTTGCTATAGAAGAAAATCAAGGATTAGAATCGGAAGAAACCATTACAGCAATTAAAACGGGGCTTATGGGGCCCTTTGCAGGAGTAGGAGATACCATATTTGGAGTTATTGCCAATACCGTATTTGGATCTATTGCCGCTTATATGGCATTAGCCGGGAATTCATTGGGAATTTGGATATGGTTAATATGGAATATAGCAAGATGGTTTATAAGATGGGAATTTACTAAATTAGGATATACTCAAGGGTTAAAGATTGCCACCGTAATGGAGGGAACATTAAAAAGCATAACAGAAGTGGCGAGCATTCTTGGCTTAACTGTTGTGGGAGCATTGATTCCTACGGTGATAACTCCTTCAGTACCGGCAGTTTTTAAGTCAGGAGAAGTAAGTATGGAAGTGCAAGGAATATTGGATCAGATAATGCCTTCTTTGGTTCCTGTGGCTTTAGTGTTCTTTGTATATTGGCTGTTGGGAAGAAAAAAGATGACTTCGACAAAAGCAATATGGATTCTTTTAGCTATTTCTATTATATTAGGGGCATTTGGAATATTAAGTTAAAAACAATTTTGTCAGTTTAAATTATTAATATTAAAGAGAGTATTAAAAGATTAATACTCTCTTTAATAAAACCCACTTAAGGTCAAGCGTAGATTAATGAGAATATAGCTTTCCTATGGGTTATAAAATATTTAAAGGAGGTTTAACTTTGAGCATAATACATGTTAGGATAGATGACAGGCTTATTCACGGGCAGGTAGCGGCTTTTTGGTGTAATTCATTAAAGGTAGACAGAATAATGATTGCGGATGACGAAGTAGCAAACAACAGCATACAGAAAAGTGTCTTAAGGTTGGCAGCACCTCCGGGAGTGAGTACATCCATTATTACAAAAGAACAAGCAGCAGAAAATATTAAAGCCGGAAAATATGAAAATCAAAGGGTATTTTTGATATTTAAAAGTCCTAAGGATGCTTATGATTTGATTCAATTAGGAGTAGATTTGAAGGTTATAAATGTAGGGAATATGGCCCATAGAGAAGGGACAGTTCAAATAAAAAGAAATATAAAGGTAAGCCAAGAAGACGTAGAATATTTCTTGAAACTAAGGGACATGGGAATAAAGTTGACGGCCAAAATGGTTCCCGCTGATTCTGAAACCGATTTTATGGATTATCTAAAAAAGGTATTGAATTGATTAAAAAATAATTTGTTTTAAGGAGGAGAATTTCTATGGGATACGAACTATATTTTGATATTATTGAAAAGATGATTAAGGATGTTAAAGAAACTCAAGGGGATAATATAAGGAATGCAGGAAAAATTATAGCAGATTCAATTATGGCTGGGGGAATATTGCAGACTTTTGGAAGCGGACATTCTTATGCCGGTGCTATAGAAATAGCCGGCAGGGCAGGAGGATTGATTCCGGCAAAGGCTCTTGAGGAATATTCGAGGGGAAAGTACGAGATGATTGAAGGCGTGGGGACGAAATTTATGGAACAGGTTGATATAAGAGATAATGATTGTTTTGTATTAATATCTAATTCGGGAAGAAATCCAATGTCCATTGAGATTGCTGATATAGTAAAGCAAAAAGGAAATAAAATAATAGTTGTCACTTCCCTTGATGTATCCAAAACCATGACTTCAAGGCATTCTTCCGGGAAAAAATTGTATGAATTTGCAGATGTGATTCTTGACAACAAAGGGGTTGAAGGAGATGCGGCTGTAAGTCTTCCCGGCATGCCGAACAAAATATGTGGGACATCATCTGTTACTGCAGCGATACTTCTTAATGCTACCATCTTAGAATCTGTTGAGATAATGTTAAGCAGAGGATATGTTCCGCCGGTATATCTGAGCGCCAATATCGATGGCGGTCCTGAACACAACCTGAATTTATTAGAAAAATATGCGGACAGACTGTATAGAAAATGATATCATATTATTAATTTAAGACATAGGAGGGTAATAGTGTGAAAAAAATTAATGTTGGGTTAATAGGGTATGGGTATATAGGGAAAATCCATAATATTGCATATAAGGTTATACCTATAATATTTCCTCAGTATGGTAATGTATATAGACTGTCTGCAATGGTAAGCAGTAAAACTCAAAATTTGGAGGGTACAGGATTTGATAATCTTGTATCTTCCATATATGATTTAAAAGAGGAAAACTTAGATATGATAGATATTTGTACACCTAATTTTCTGCATTTCGAACAGTCAAGCTTTTTTATCAAAAAAGGTTCAAATATATATTGTGAAAAACCGATGACAGTAAATTCGAAGGAAGGATTACAGATTTTGGATTTAATTGAAGAAAGAAAAACTATTACACAAGTAGCGTTAATATATAGATTTATGCCTGCTATAAGTAAGGCAAGAGCAATAATAAAGAATAATTGTATAGGAGAAATAATTAATTTCAGAGGCCAGTTTTTTCACAGCAGCTATTTAAATCCTAAAAGAGCGATTACATGGAGATTGAAAAAAAGTATGTCCGGGGGAGGAGCTATAGCGGATTTAGGCATACATCTGTTGGATGCATTAGTATTTTTACTTGGTTATGAAAATGTGGATAAAATTAGTGCAAAGGCAAATACCGTTATTAAAGAAAGACCGTCAGAAAATGGAGAAAAGATGGAAAAAGTAGATGTTGATGATTGGGGCCTTATGACCTTGGAGTTAAAAAATGGCGCTGTAGGAACTGCAGAGGTGTCGAAGGTTTCTTATAACCCTTATGATGTTTTTGAAATTGAAATATACGGGACGAATGGATATGTTAAGATATCAGATAAAAATCCTTATGAACCTGTTTACAGTATTTATAATTCACGAAACTCCCGGGATATATCAGAAATAATAAATTCGGATAATTATACAAATTACCTGAACAGCATATATCCTAATCCAAGAATGTCTATGGGATTCATGGTTGATATGCATACTGCAAGTTTATTGAATATGATAATAAATGTAATTAATAACAAAATTGTTAATGAAGTAACTCCTACCTTTGAGGAAAGTATGAAATCACATAAGCTGTTGGAAGAAGCATATTTGTCAATACAGTAAAATTTTGGAGGACAGGTCTATTGAATTATTTTAAAATATTTGATAAATTTATAGATATAATTAATTAAAATAAGTAAGGTCGGTGCAAATGAAAAAAATAGATAAAAATAGTCCTATCCCTAAATATTATCAGTTAAGAGAAATATTAAGAGAAATGATTGAAAATGAGGAATTAAAGCCAGGAGAAATTATTTCTGGAGAAATGGAGTTATGTAAATTTCATGGAATAAGCAGGATGACAGTCCGAAAGGCTATTCAGGATTTAGTAAATGAGGGAATGTTATATAGAGAACAAGGCAAAGGTACCTTTGTGTCTTATCCGAAGCAGAAGAAAAATATTTCTCAGTTACTCAGTTTCACAGAGGAGATGAAATCTAAAGGATATAACGTAACTAATAGATTATTATATTTTAATAAGGAAATACCAGAAAAGAAAATATCAAAGATATTTCATATGAAAAAGGGAGAAATGATATATGTTATTAAAAGGATAAGGTTTGCCGGAAAAGAACCTATAGCCTTAGAGATATCATATCTTCCGGAAAAAAATTTTCCAAATCTCAGTAGAGAGGAGTCCGAAAAGAATTCCTTATATTATTTATTTGAGAATAAGTACGGAATTAAATTAAAATATGGAACCCAAACTGTAGAACCTGTGATTCTTACACCTTATGAAGCCGATTTGTTTAATGTGAATGAAAATATGTTAGGGTTATTATTTAAAAGAACCACATATAGCGATGATGATACAATAGTTGAATATACAAAATCCATATACAGATGTGATATATATAAGTATGAAGCTATCTTAAAAAGAAAATTATAATTTTAGATTATTTGTAGTCAGAAATGATTTTAAAGATGTATATACAACATAACATCATGTTTTATAACCCATATAAAAGTCATAATTTGCCTTAAGGGTTTCATTAAATGCCTTTTTTATAACAAAATGAAGAATATTATGAAGGAGTGGATAGCTTGAATTTAAATTTTAAAGCAAATACATCGGCAACCCCTTTAAACGTGCCAACAGGTGTATATATGGCAGGCTATGCAGATAGGGAAAATGGGAGCAAGGGAATACATGACAATATATATACAAAGGCTCTTACGGTTTCCAATGGGGAGAAAACTATAATTGTTATATCTAATGATCTGTTGGGAGTAGATGAAGAATTAGTCGATAAAGTTGTTTCTGGAATTAAAAAAGAAATAAATATCCCGGAGGAAAATATATTTATTTGTGCGACACATACCCACTCGGCACCTCATATTATTAACTGGGAATTTGATGAAAAGAATTTTTCTTGTAGATTAAATAAAAAATTAAAAGAATATATAATTGATACTATGATTAAAAATGCTTTAAAGTCCGCCAAGGATTTAAGACAGATAAGATTAGCATACGGAAAATCTAAATGTGTTGGAGTGGCTTCAAACAGAATATGTAAAGAAGGTCCTGTAGATGATTCGGTTAATGTGATATTTCTTATTGCTGAAAATAATTTACCGCTGGGAGTAATAGTCAATTATTCCTGTCATCCTACTGTATTAGGTGCTGATAATGAGTATATATCTGCTGATTATCCCGGAGTTGTTCAGAATTTAGTCGAAGAATATTTTAAAAATAATTGCGTATGTATGTTTATAAACGGCGCTTGTGGTAATCAGAGTACAAGGTTCACCAGAAAAGCCCAAGATTTTAACGAAGTTAAAAGAATGGGTGGCCTTGTATTTAAAAGTGTATTGGAAGCCTATGATAATAAAGAAGATAAGAATAATTACGAAATAAATGGAATTAAAAGATATTTTAAATTTCCTAAGAAGGAAATACCGGACCGCAAGGAGGCAATGGAATATTACAGAAGGACATTATATGACTTAAATAAGGCAAAAAATGATTCAAATATTTCACCTCAAAATATGAGAAGTATAATAACAAAATATCAAGGGGCAAGTATATCATTGAAACTGATTGACGTCTTGGAAAATATAAATTTGGAACTGCCTATTCAGATTATAAAATTGGGAGATATATTGATTGTAGGTGTTCCTGTGGAATTGTTTAATGATTACGGATTTGATATAAAAAGAGAATCCGATTTTAATAACGTTATAATCGCAGGATATACAAATGGAATGGTGGGCTATGTTTATACTCCCGAATCTTATGAAGATGGGGATTATGAAGCCTGGTCATCTCCCTTTGGGAAATCCACAGGGGATTTCATAACCCAGAACGTAATGAGTTTGATTAAAATATTATAAACATAGGGGGAGAACATAATTGAAAAAATTTATTGTTAGAAGTGAGAGGGTATATACTCCTGATGGAGTAATCGACGGAGGAATCATAATTAGCGGAAGAATTATAGAGAAAATCATAGAAAAAGAGGATTTAAGCAGATACAAAGAATTGGAATTTATAAATGCCGAAAATAATTTAATAATACCAGGATTGATTGATATTCATATTCATGGTTCAGGAGGTTGGACAGTCAGTTCAGAAGATGAAAGACAAATAAAGGGGATGTGCAAATATCTTCCGTCTATTGGAGTTACAAGCTTTCAACCTACCTTGGGAGGAGAAGACGTTGAAAGTATAAAAAAATATCTGAATACAATAGGCTCTGTAATTAAAGGATATTATGAAGGAGCTAAAATTTTAGGAATACATATGGAAGGTCCATTCTTAAATCCTGAAAAGAAAGGTGTTTTCTTAGTAAGAAATTTATTGAAACCGTCAGTTGAATTAATGAAATCCTTTATAGAAAAAAGCGGTAACAACATCATTCATGTAACTGTTGCTCCAGAACTGGACGGTGCGGAAGAACTGATTAAATATTTGACTTGTAATGGAATATTAGTGGCCGGGGGACATACAAATGGGACAATAGAAGAAACCAAGAAAGGAATTCAATGGGGGATTTCACTGTCAAATCATACGTGTAATGCCCAGCGTTCAATACACCATAGGGAACCGGGAGCTTTGGGAGGATATTTGTTAGATGATAATGTGTATTGTGAATTGATATGTGATTTTATACACGTTCATCCGGATATGCTCAAATTGATTTTAAAAATTAAGTCTCCGGAAAAAATTTGTATGATTTCTGATTCAATAGTTGCTTCAGGATTGAGACCTGGGAAATATGATTTTTCGGGAAGAGAGATAATAATAGATGAAGAAAGCAGCAGATTATCCGACGGAACTATTGCAGGGAGTACTAAAAATCTTTTGTATGGATTTAAAAACATGGCTTATTTGGGATATTCCATCGAAGATGTAATTAAAATGTCATCATCTCTTCCGGCAAAACTGTCTAATGTGTACGATGAAAAGGGAAGCATTGAAGAAGGAAAAGACGCGGATTTTGTAATACTGGATGATAATTTTAACGTTCATATGACATATGTTGAAGGTAAAGTATGTTTTGATTCAAGTGAAAGAAAAAGCTTTCTAAATCAGCAGGATATATCCAGAATTTGAAGAGGTCCTAAGAAAATTTAAGTTTAAATACTGCTCAGCATCAAATAATTGGATATATAATTAATAATTAGATTATTAATAAATTTTAAGGGTAAATATGAAATAGATTAAAGCAGAAATGTTAAATAAAATCATCATGAACTTGTCAGTATGGTAAAAAGATAAGGAGGTATCTGAATGAATAAAGATTTTTATGCAGCCATTAAAGATAGACGTTCTTTTTATGGTATAAGTAAGGAAAATGTAATTTCTGACGAAAGAATATTGGAAGTAGTCAATTATGGAGTTAAACATTCCCCAAGTCCATTTAATTCTCAGAGTGCAAGAGTTATGGTCTTGTTAGGTGAAAATCATAATAAACTATGGGATATTACTAAGGAAGAGTTGAGAAAAATTGTGCCGCCACAGAATTTTTCCGATACGGAAGAAAAAATTAATTCTTTTCGTAGTGGGTATGGCTCGATACTTTTCTTTGAAGATCAGGATGTAGTTGAAGAACTTCAGGAAAATTTTCCTACATATAAAGAAAATTTTCCCAAATGGTCTCAGCAAAGCTCAGGAATGCTTCAATTTGTAATATGGACTTCTTTGGAAATGGAAGGTTTTGGGGCATCTCTTCAGCACTATAATCCATTGATAGATGAAGAAGTTAAAAAAACATTTAATGTACCGGATAATTGGAAACTAATCGCTCAGCTTCCTTTCGGGAAATCAGTCTCATTGCCGGGAGAAAAGGAATTTAAACCTTTAGAAGAAAGAGTAAAGGTGTTTAAATAATATCTTAAAAAGTGAAGAACGGAAAATCTGCTAACATTCAATTAGCAGATTTTCCGTTTTACGATGATGTTAAATTTTTTGAAAATTGGTGAGAATGATACTTTTTTGATGAAGAGATATGGCACGAAAAGGTATTATTAAATAGTTGCAAAAAATCAAATGTAATAGTAAAATTAAATTATGTAAAATTAGATGAACAAAATTAAGAATCGAGGTTGATATAATGTCCAAGTATAAAGTTGTAGTTACAGCACGATCTTTTGGTAAGAGTAGCACAGAGCCATTTGATATATTAGAAAAAAACGGATGTGAAGTGCATAAAATTCCAATAGAAAAACCTCTGAATGCCAAAGAACTGATACCTTTAATAAAAGATGCCGATGCATTAATAGCAGGTAACGACAAAGTAACAAAAGAAGTAATTGATGCGGGAAACAAGCTAAAGGTTATATCAAGATATGGCATCGGATATGATAATGTAGATATAAAAGCTGCAAAGGAAAAAGGAATTGTTGTGACAAATACACCTAATACCAATAATAATTCGGTAGCTGACTTAACAATTGGCCTTATGATTGCCATAGCAAGAAATATAGTCGGAGCAAATAATACAGTAAAAAGCGAAGGCTGGGGCAGAGTATTAGGCACAGAGGTATATAAAAAGACTATAGGAGTTATAGGAACAGGAAGTATAGGCAAGGGAGTTATCAAAAGAGCAAAAGGATTTGAGATGGATGTATTATGTTTTGATGTATACCCTGATCATGAGTTTGCCGAAAAATACGGTGCAAAATATTGCTCTATGGAAGAAATTTTACAAAAATCGGATATAATAACTATACACGTTCCATTAATGGAATCAACAAAAAATCTTATAGGAGAGAAAGAGCTTAAAATGATGAAAAACACTGCATTTCTTATTAATGCAGCGAGAGGCGGTATTGTAAATGAAGATGCATTATATAATGCACTTTCGAAAAATATAATTGCAGGAGCAGCATTGGATGCCGTGGAACATGAGCCTCCAGTAGGAAGCCCTCTTTTAAAGCTTGACAATGTTATAATAACTCCCCATATAGGAGGATATACATCTACGGCTGTAAATAATATGGGGGTTGCAGCTGCAAACAATGTTGTATTTGTTTTGAATAATGAGCCGGGAGCTCATATTGTAAATAATTAAATTATAGGAGGAATTAATAATGAAGGCTTATGAGGTACTGGAACAAATTAAAGAATCTGGAGTTTGTGCAATAGTAAGAGGAACATCAGCTGAATCATTGTGTAAGATAGCAGATGCATTACTTGCAGGAGGAGTAAATACAATAGAAGTTACCTTCAATACTCCAGGAGCTTCTGAAATGATAAAGGAGTTAGTAGCTAAATATAAAGATAAGATGCTGATAGGAGCAGGAACAGTTTTGGACGCTGAAACAGCAAGAACAGCTATATTATCGGGAGCAGCATTTGTATTGTCACCTTCTTTAAATCTTGGAATGGTAAAAATGTGTCAAAGATACAGCGTACTTCCCGTTCCGGGGATTGCCACTCCGACAGAAGCAGTAACAGCATGGGAAAATGGAGTGCAAATCATAAAAGTATTTCCGGCAGGAGTTTTCGGGCCGAATTATATAAAGCAGTTGAAAGGACCTCTTTCACAAATGGAAATGATGGCAGTAGGAGCAATAGATCTTGATAATTTTGGATCGTTCTTAAAAGCAGGAGCATGTTCCGCAGGAATAGCAAGTTCCCTTGTAAGCAATAAACTTGTAGAAGAAGGGAAATTTGATGAAATAACAAAGAGGGCCAAAGGATTCAGGGATATATTTGAATCGCAGAAAAGAAAGTAAGTAAAGATAGATTTAGGGGTTGTCTCAAAAAGAGGTAACCCCTAATTTTATTCCTTCAATTTCTTTCTCCATGCCTTTTCAACCATCCGGAAAATCGAATTCGCTCAACAATTTGTACGAGAACATCAACAGGTGTAACCCTTGATAAAATACAACGTATAATAAAAATTATTGAAGGATAAACTGAACGGGCTTCTACTTGTAATCCTATTTTCATACATAAAGCCGTCATAGACGGAAATTGGCGAGCCAATAATGGCATGGGAGTATCGGGGCCTCCGGCTTTTTCAAAAAACGGCGTAAAATTAGCAACGGGATAAACAGGTATTATTTTGACATTTTTGGGGCGTTCCATACGGTATGTTCGTACAAATCCGTCAAGTGCAAATTTTGTAGAATTGTAAAGGGAAAATCCCGGGAGTACCATTTTTCCTAAAGCAGAAATGGTGACCATAAAGATTAAGGGTTCCGTTTTGTTATTTTCAGTTAGTTTTTGTAAAGTATAAATTGGGGATATTACATTTGTCTTATATATTTGTTCGATTTTCTCCCAATTTGAGTTTCCAATTTTGCCGTAATATGCAAAGCCTGCATTTGCGACAAATATATCTATTCCACCCATTAATTCGGTCGCTTCTTCAAGCATGCGATCAACTTGAATAGGGTCAGATACATCACATGTAATCGTCTTTATGCCACGATTTCCCAGTTCATCAATAATTCTCTGAGGATTCCTTGATACACCGACTACAGAAGCTCCGGATGCAGATAATCGCTTTAAAAGAGCCCATCCGATTCCGGAAGATGCACCAGTAATAACTATTCTCTTACCTTTCAGATTCATAAATACTCCACCTTTTTATTACTATTTTAAATTTTGACACTCTCTGTTTATTGATTAACCTTTAATATATTCTTATGTAATTTTATTATACTATTATTTTTCAAGTATAGTAATTATTGAAAATATATTAAAAATTTAAAAGGATATTAGTTTTATTATATTTGAAGCTATTTTTATACAGTAGAAGAATAACAAAGCCAACTGAAGGTATATTATGATATTTGTTAAACTGAATTTTAAATTTAAAAATTTATTGATTTCAATTCCATTCATGATTAATGTTACAATGGCTGTTACAATCATCTCTATTCCACATCCTAAAATATTTATGGAAGGGACGGCCGTAAGAAAAAATATAATCAAGATTTCAATTACGGCTGCTATTAAAGAATTTTTGAGGATGGTTTTTTGCTTTCCCAATCCGTTTAATATACTGTTTGTAGCAGCAGCAGTATATGATATGGGGGCAGACAGTGCAGCAAATCGAATATAGTTTCCCAGATCATTTCTGTTATAGAATACTCTTCCCAGATTGTCTCCCCAAATTAAGCATATTATTAATACAGAAAGTCCTAAAATAAAAGAAATTTTAATTACGGAACTAATTCTTTTTTTTACTGCTTCTTTGTCTTTTATAACTAATTTTTGGGACAGATCAGGAATTAGAACGATAGAAATAGCAAATATAATAATCATGGGCAGAGAAACAATATTTACAGACATATTAGAAAATTTTCCTATCATAGTTAATGCTTCTTCGTAGGGGATGCCTCCAGCTACTAATCTTTTGGGGATGAGGAGGGTAGATACGGTAAAAAATATTGTAGATATGAATTCGTTTAAGCATAAAGGAAGTGATATAACAAGAATATTTTTTATTAATGTTTTGGTTCTATCAGGTTGTTCGGAAAAACGATTATGATATTTTTTTATATTTACTTTATAATATAGAAACAGTAAAACAAGGGATATGAATTCTCCCGATGATATAGTTATATTTGCGGCTGTTACCTTAGCCGTAATTGAGCCGGGGGAATAGAATTTGAATATAAATGATATTATAAATATTCTTGCCGATTTTTCAAAAACATCAATTACTGCTGGTATTCCTACATTAGCAATACCATAAAAATAACCTTTAAATGTATTGGAAAGAGTCATAAAGAATATGGTGCCGCAGGATATTCTTAAAGCATAAATGACTCTTTCGTCTTTTATAATAAATTCACTTATTGGATTTATCAATAGAAACAATATAAATATAATAAAAATGGCCCATATTACATTTAATGTAAGTATTGTCCTCATACTTTTTATAATATTATTATACTGATATTTTACTTTATATTCGGCTATTATTTTGGATAGGGCGGTTAACATTCCTCCGCATATCAGGCATAGGGATATCCTATTTATGGGCATAATAAGGCCGTTTAGGGCCATTCCGTCGGCTCCCAATTCTCTTGAGAGGGCTATGGAATACATAAATCCTAAAATTCCCGTGATGAGATTTGATAGAATAAGTAAAATTGAATTCTTTATAAATGCATCTTTCTCCATAATTTTCCTCTTATTCTTCAAAAAAACTTTATACCTTCTAATAATACGATATTAATATACTATTAAAGACAACATGGACATATGTGTTAAATTTCTTATGAAAATTGTAATGGTATTTCAATAATATATTGTTTTAGTTGCTGATTTTTGGTACCCTATAAATATAAAATGTTTTGAGGTGAATTATGAAGAAAAAATATTACGCTGTAAAAAAAGGTATAAACATAGGTATATATAATAGTTGGGGAAAATGCGAAGAACAGGTAAAGGGGTATCCTCAAGCGGAATATAAAAGTTTTTTAACGCTTAAGGAAGCAGAAGATTATTTAAATGGAATAGAAAATGAAGGAATAGTTAGGAGAGATAAAAAGGTTGAAGATTTAGAGGATGGAGAGATGATTGCCTATGTAGATGGAAGCTTTGATAAAGAATCAGGATATTATGGATATGGAGCTGTTCTTATTACAAAGAAGGGAAAAGAGGTGTATAAAGGAAGGGATAATAAAAAAGAAAAATCTGATATGAGAAATGTTGCGGGAGAAATAGACGGTTCCATGACGGCTATGAAAATTGCTTTAGAAAGAAACATTCGTACATTATATCTTTACTATGATTATGCGGGAATTGAAAAATGGTGTACAGAGGAGTGGAAAAGAAATAAAACGGAAACAAAGGAGTATAATAAATATTATAATTCAATTAAAGACAAGTTAAAAGTTATATTTATAAAAGTAAGAGCCCACAGCGGTAATAAATATAATGAAGAAGCCGATGGGCTTGCTAAATCGGCTTTAAAGAACAATGATTAGTATCCTGCAGTTCCGTTTAATGATTCATCATTTTCAATCCAATATCTTACATTGATTGTTCTGTAATCATCTTTAGAATCTCTGATTATTACATTTTCAATTCCAGAGTTTATTATCAATCTTTTGCACATTGAACAGGGGTTGGCATTGAGAATTAATTCTCCTGTTTTCATTTCCTTTCCCACAAGATATAATGTTGCTCCAATCATATCTTTTCTTGATGCACTGATGATTGCATTTGCTTCTGCATGAACAGAACGGCACAGTTCATATTGAGTACCTCTTGGAATGTTGAGCTTATCTCTAATACAGTATTTTAAATCGCAACAGTTACTTCTGCCTCTTGGTGCTCCTGTATATCCTGTAGAGATAATTTCATCGTTTTTTACAATTATTGCTCCAAAATTTCTTCTAAGACATGTCCCTCTTTCTGCTACTACTTCCGCAATATCTAAATAATAATTAGTTTTATCTCTTCTTTCCAATATAATTCCTTCTTTCCTATGATATTGATTAATAATATTATATAATATTATTGAAACAATTCAATAAATATAATATCTGCAAGTTATTTTAAATAAGGAGGGACTGATAAAATGAGATATTTAGTAAGAGAAAGAATATTTTCTATCGGTGATAAATTTGATATCCAGGACGAATCGGGACGAAATGTATATGAGGTAGCAGGAAAGGTCTTTTCTTTCGGAAATAAACTAAACATATTTGATATGTCGGGAAATAACTTAATATACATTGAACAAAAAATATTTAAATTTTTACCGGAATATTATATATATATGGGAGATAAGATTGTAGCTAATGTAAAAAAGGAGTTCACATTTTTTAGACCTAAATTCAATATTTTTAGTGATTTTGGAGATTTTACGTTGGAAGGAGATATATTTGCCCATGACTTTTCCATATTTAAAGATGGAAACGAAATTTGTAGGGTAAATAAAAAGTGGATTTCCATTTCAGATGCTTATGGAGTGGAAATATTCGGAGATGAAGATCCGGCTTTTATATTGGCATTATGTATAGTGTTTGATCAAGTGCTTTATGACAATAACGGTAGTAAAAATGCTTGAGATATATGATTATTAAACCTAAAGTTGCTGGAGTATTTTAGAATATATATTGTAAGTATGTTACAATTTTATTAATAAAAGGAGATGCTGTTATGAATTATAAACATATTCACGAGAATTCCATAGTTATAGATGCTCATTCGGATATACCTCTTCATATGTATCAAAATAGGATGAAGAAAAAGAGAATATTAACTGAAACTCATATACCTTTATTAAAAAGAGGAGAAGTCAATATTGTATTTATAGATTTATTTGAAGAGCTTCATCCGGAAGGTTCTTTAAAGGAAGCGATGATTCAGATTTCTGAGTTGTATGGAGAATTGGATAATTGTTCCGATGCAATACTTATAAAAACTAAAGATGATTTAAATGAAGTACTTAAAGGGGAAAAAATAGGATTTGTTTTGTCGGCCGAAGGATTGGAGTTTATAAGTAATGAAGTCTCCATGCTTAGAGTTTTTTATGAACTTGGCCTTAGATGTGCAATGCTTACATGGAATTGGAGAAATTATTTGGCAAGCGGAACATATGAAAATGGAGGTTTAAGTTTAATGGGAAAAGAAGCAATAAAGGAAATGAACAGGTTGGGGATAATAGTGGATGTCTCCCATTTAAATGAAGAAGGATTTTGGGATATTGTTGCTATTTCGACAAAGCCAATTATAGCTTCTCATTCAAACGCCAAAAAAATTACAAATCATGTAAGAAATCTAACTGATGATCAAATTAAAGCAATTGCTAAAACTGGAGGAGTTATAGGGCTTAATTCTTATTTTACAAGTAAAGAAGGACAAGGGAAAGAAACTTTGGAAACTTATATGGATCATATGGAGTATATGATAGAAACAGCGGGGGAGGATCATGTAGGACTGGGATTTGATTTCAACATGTATTTGGGATCCTTTGGGGCAGTTGGATTGGAAGATTGTACTTGTATTCCTAATGTTACTAAAGAACTTATAAATAGAGGGTATAAAGAGGAAACTGTGAAAAAAATACTTGGAGGAAATTTTGTGAGAGTATTAGAAAGTATTTTACCCTAATTTGTGCATAGAATATATGTGGAAGAACTTTTAATTAGGGGAGGTAACGCCTATGAAGAAATACTTATTCATTTTTATAATAATCTTAATTTTCTTAAATAGTGTAGGGTCCGCGGAGGAAATGAAACCTAAGGGAAGTATAGATATAAATTTAGTGGGAGATATACTTCTTGACGGAACTATTAAAAAGTATATTGAAAAAGAAGGCACTGAGTACCCATGGAAAGAAGCAAAAACTTATTTGAAGAAAGAGGATTTAAATGTTGGAAACTTGGAATGCAGTGTTACTAATAAAGGCACTAAATGGAAAGATAAACAGTTTAATTTCAGGATGAACCCTGAGGATCTTCAAGGGATAAAAGATGCAAATATAGAATTAGTTACATTAGCAAATAACCATGTTATGGATTATGGCTATGACGGACTTTTGGATACATTTAAATATTTGGACAGCTATGGGATAAAATATACGGGTGCGGGAAGAACAAAAAAGGAAGCAATGAATGGAGTGGTAATTGAAAAAAATGGAGTGAAAGTAGGAATAGTTGCTTTTTCAAGAGTAATTCCCGACGTAAAATGGTATGCTACGGATAAAAGAGCAGGAATCATAAGTGCTTATGAACCTTATGTAAATGAAATGTATAAAAAAATTAAAGATATGAAAGAGAAAGCAGATATAGTAATTCTTTCTATTCACTGGGGAATTGAAAGAAATGATATTCCCAGAAAAAATGAAATATCTATTGCAAGGAAAGCCATAGATTCTGGTGCGGATATAATTATGGGACATCATCCCCATGTGCTTCAGGGGATAGAAATATATAAGGGAAAACCGATTTTTTATAGTCTTGGGAATTTTGTATTTAACTCTCGAGATAAATTAAGCACAAAAACTATGATAGGTCAGGTTAAAATTGTGGATAAAAAGGTATCTGAGGTAGAAGTTATCCCCATGAAAATAATAAAATCCAGGCCAATTTCTGTAACGGAAAAAGAAGGGTTGGGAACCACTAATTATCTGAATAATATATCAAAAAATTTTAATACTAAGATTTTAAAAGATGGAACAGTGAAATATTTAAAAAAGGTAGGAATATCATATAAATTCCAATTTATAAGTTTGTAACGAAAGAATAAGGGAAAAGAAGGTGAACTTAATGAGAGGATTAGTATTAGAAGGTGGTGGAGCAAAAGGAGCATACCATATTGGTGCTTATAAAGCTTTAAAAGAAATGGGAGTGGAAATAGACGGAGTAGCCGGAACCTCTGTAGGAGCATTAAACGGAGCGATGATTGCCCAAGAAGATATAGATAGAGCTTATGAGTTGTGGAATAACATGACTTATTCTCGAGTTATTAATGCGAATGATGAGGATATAGAAAAGATAAAAAAGGGAAAATTGAAAATTGAAGATATAAAAGATATATCAGAAAAAATAAAGGGAGTAATTTCCGAAAAAGGTGTTGATATAACTCCATTAAAGGAACTTCTCTATGATGTGATAAATGAAGAAAAGGTGAGAAGGTCTGGAAAGGATTTTGGAATTGTGACAGTTTCTTTAACAGATTTAAAACCTCTTGAAATTTATATTGAAGATATTCCTCAAGGAAAGTTAGTGGAATATTTAATGGCAAGTGCTTATCTTCCCGTTTTTAAGAGGGAAAAGATCGATGGGAAGGACTTTATAGATGGAGGTATCTATGATAATGTTCCTATGGGACTTTTAATAAATAAAGGTTATGAGGATTTAATTGTTGTCAGAACTCATGGTTTAGGAAGAAATAGAAGGATAAATAAAAAAAATTTAAATATAAGATATATTTCTCCGAGAGAAAGTCTGGGAAGGACTCTGGACTTTGATACGAAAACCTGTAGGTTTAATTTGAAGCTTGGATATTTTGATGCTTTTAAAGCTATTAAACAACTCAAAGGAAATAAATATTATATTATTCCAAAGAAAGACGAAAATTATTTTGTTGATGTTCTTTTAAACTTGAATGAAGAGAAAATCCTTGAAATTGGGAAAATATTAAAAATAGAAGAAGTTCCTTATAGAAGAGCGTTATTTGAATTTATAATACCAAAACTGAATAATATTCTTGGATTAGATAAAAAGAATGATTATGAAGATATCTTAATAATGTTTTTAGAATATTTGGCCGAAGAATATGAAATGGAAAGATTTAAAATATACGGTTATGAGGAATTTTTAGAGAACGTTATTGAAAGACATAAATATAATAGCCAAGATAATGCTTTATTTTCAAAACTGGTCATGAGGATGGATATATTAGGTAAATTTTCAAAGAGCGAAATAATTAAAGAAATTGCGAATATAGTGTTTTTTTAGCCAGTATATTTGACAAGTAAGCTGGAATTTTTTATAATTGTATATACAAGATAACAAATATAGTACAACAATAGTAAAAATTAAAATGGTATGTTGATTTTGTAATTTTAAGTAATATTGGGAGGTAATGACATGAATGTTGTTGTCGTAAATGATTATGATGAAATGAGCAAAAGGGCGGCCAGTATTATTGCCAGTCAAGTTATTTTAAATCCAAAAAGTGTTTTAGGATTTGCAACGGGAGATACACCTATTGGAACCTATAAGGAACTTGTAAAAATATATAAGGAAGGATATATTGATTTTAGTGATGTTGTAACTTTCAATCTTGATGAATACTATAGCATTTCAAAAGAAAATCCTCAGAGCTATAATTTTTATATGAAGAATTATTTATTTAATCATATCAATGTAAAAGATGAAAATATTCATATGTTAAATGGGATGTGTGATGATATAGAAAAGGAATGTACAAGCTATGAAAATTTAATCAAAGAATCAGGGGGAATAAATCTACAGATTCTCGGGATAGGCAGAAATGGCCACATAGGGTTCAATGAACCTAATGCGAATTTTGAAGGGGTAACCCATCTTGTACATTTAGATAAAGGCACTATAAATGCAAACTCAAGATTTTTTAATTCTGTCGAAGAAGTTCCGACCAAAGCTATAAGTATGGGAATAAAAACTATTATGAGTGTAAAAAAAATTTTGCTGTTGGCCAGCGGTATCAAAAAGTCGGAAGCTGTTTACCATGCCGTAAATGGACCGATTACTCCTAAAGTTCCGGGATCAATATTGCAATTGCATCCGGATGTGACGCTTATTTTAGATAAAGAAGCGGCCTATAAAATTAGTAGTAGAAATGAAAAATACAGGAATTTATCAATTGTGGAAGGAAAAAAGTGATAAAAACAATTTTGACAGAGAACATGGGAAGTGATATTATATAATAGACTTATATAATTATAATATTATTTAGGTTCTATATTTATATAGATTAAAAGGGAAAGCGGTGAAAATCCGCTACAGCCCCCGCTACTGTAAACGGTTACGAATTCCATATCCACTGGCGAAAGCTGGGAAGGGGGAAGGAGGCTAAGCCGTAAGTCAGGATACCTGCCTTATTAATAGTGAAAGCATTCTTTCGGAGGGAAGGAAATTGTTTAATGTTGAGTTGTCAAAACTTTTAAGCAAGTTCAGGGATTCCGAGAGAGGGATTCCTTTTTTTATATAGTAAAAGCCTAATGTTGCTAAAATGTTTTAAGGATGTTGTATGTTGATCAATTTTTTGTAAAGGAAGTGAGGAAATGGATTTTTTACTTATGAACCATGGAGGAGATATAACCACATATAGAGATTTATATGATGGAGAACTGGTAGATTTCAGCAGCAATATAAATCCTTTAGGTCCACCGGAAGGGTTATATGATGAACTTAAAAACAATTTTAACAGTTTAACTATATATCCGGATATACAGTATAGAACTTTAAAATCTAATATAGGAAAATATTTAAATTGTGATTGTTCAAATATAGTTGTTGGGAACGGGGCAGTTGAAGTGATAAATAATTTTATTCAATTATTTGATAGAGTAGTGACATTTGTGCCCTGTTTCTCGGAATATGAGAAAAGAGGAAAGGTATTAAAAAAGGAAATATGCAAAATCCCCTTATCTCCGGATTTTACAATAGACATAGATTCAGTAAAAAGAAATTTAAAGAAAGGTGATATCTTAATATTGGGTAATCCCAATAATCCTACAGGGTTAAGGATAGAAGAAGATAAACTTAAATTAATATATGATATTGTTAACTTAAAAGAAAGTTTTTTACTTCTTGATGAAGCTTTTTTTGAATTTTGCCCTAAGGATTATGACAGCATAAAAATGTTTAAAGATAAGGATTATGATAGAATAGCCATAATCAGAGCAGCAACCAAGTTTTTTGCTCTTCCGGGGATTAGGCTCGGATATGCCTGTACTTCCAATAAAATGGCTAGGGAATATGAAAAGGTGGAATTGCCTTGGAGTATTAATTCTCTGGCTGATTGCAGCGGAAGATATATTTTTGGCTGTGAGGAATATATAGAGAAAAGCAAAAATTATATTCAAGGGGAAAGACAATATATGACGAAAGCCCTTATGAAGATAAAATTTATCAATTTATATCCTACTCAGTCTAATTATATACTTATAAAAAGTCGAAAGTTTAATGAGAATTTTCTCTTTTACTATTTTCTGAAGAGAGGAATACTCATAAGAAAATGTTCATCTTTTGACGGCTTAGATGATAAGCATATAAGATTGGCGATAAAGAACAGAAAAAATAACGAAAGAGTTATAAAGATATTTAAAGAATTGGAAAATGTCGAAGAAAATATGAGTTAAATAATTGTTTTGGCAATATTTATATATAGTAAATAATAGTATGAGAAACAAGCGAGGAGAGGGTTTAGGTGGCAAGGTTATATATAGTAGGAATAGGTTCCAAAGGAAAGGATGACATGACTTTAAGAGCAATAGATGCAATAGAAAAATCAGATGTAATAGTAGGAGATAAGACTTGTTTAAAGTATTTGGGAAGTTTGGCAGATGGCAAGGAAATATTTCCAATCAGAATGAAAGAAGGAACTGAAGGGTGTAAATATTCTATAGGGAAGGTAAAAGAAGGGAAAACAACTTCAATATTAGTCTATGGTGATTCCTGTCTTTATGGAATAGCAGGGTATGCCTTGAAAGTTTCTTATGATATCGAAGTAGAGGTAATTCCAGGGATTACAACAGTATCATTTGCCGCAAGTAAATTAGGTGCTCCCATAATGGATGATTTTTGCTATATTAATCTGAGCGATTTTGCTGTTTCATGGGAAGCAATTGAAAAAAGGATACGATATGCATCTATGGGAAATTTTGTTATAGTATTATATTGTTATAAAAAGAGAGAAAAAATATTTTATATTGAGAAAGCTGTGGAGATAATGCTTAATTTTAAGCTTCCTTCCACCCCTGTAGGAATAGTAGAAAATTTGGATGACCAAGACAAAGTAATTATTACTACTTTAGGAGATATTAATTTTGAAGAGATAAGTATGGACAGCATAATTATGATAGGAAATAGTAAAACATATATAAAGAGCGGCAAAGTGATTACTTCCGGAGAAGAAAATGCCTTAACTTTATAGTAAATGAAAAATAAAAATACTGTATTCGAACTATATTCTTGTTCTTAAAATTTATATATGGTAATATATATATTAAGATTAAATATCAATTAAAATCAAGTTGTTTTACCAATGATAAATTTAAATATTTTAATATTTGGCTAAAGGGGAGTAGCTGTAGTAGGGACTACGAATAGGATCAACATACTGGTAAGGATACCTGGTTCTATTTACTTGTTATTGAGAGAGCGAGACTTTTGGTTTGATGATCTATTCATCAAATTAAAAGTCTTTTTTTAAATTTTTAGGGTTTTACTCTAATCAAAGGAAGGGTGGTTGAATGATACGAGAATTTATCAAATCATTTTTTTTAATATTCATGGCGGAAATGGGAGATAAAACTCAAATAATGGCAATGAGTTTTGCTACTCAGTATTCCCTATTGGAAGTATTGGGAGGGGTTTTTATCGGAGTAATATTAAATCACGGAATAGCCATATTACTCGGAAAATATTTTTCAACAATTGTTCCGGAAGAAATTGTCCAAATATCGGCGGGATTTATATTTATAGTATTTGGAATCATGACATTGATGGATGAAAAAAAGGAAAAACAAAAGAAAGAAAAAACGTTTGGGCCTATACTTACAGTAGCATTGGCATTCTTTGTAGGAGAATTCGGGGATAAGACTCAATTATCGGCTATGGCACTGTCGGCGGAAGGAAATCATCCTATTTTTGTACTTATGGGAACAGTTTCAGGAATGATGGCTACCAGCAGTTTGGGGATTTTTGTAGGAAGAAAAATAGGAGAGAAGATGCCGGATATTTCAATTAAGATTATGTCTTCTTTTATATTTTTAATGTTCGGACTCTTTAAAATATGGGATATTACTCCTAATGTATTGATGAGCTGGGAAACAACTTATTTATTTTCTGCAATCTCTATATTAATCTATCTATTGTTTTTAATCAGGCAGTATAAAAGAATGAAATCAGGTCAGAAATCCGAGATGAAGGAAGTTGCATCAAAGCTTTATCTTGAAGTTTTAAATGCTAAAAAGGCTGTAGATGATATATGCTTGGGAGAAGAAGGCTGTAGTGACGCCTGTAGAAAGGAGAAATGTCTTATATGGTCTACACAAAGAGTATTGCAGGAGGCTGTAGATAAAGGAGTTTATTTTAAAGAAAAGGACATTTCTCCGATATATGATTTAAAGAAATATGACTTGGATAAAGTTGTGAAAGCGTTAAGCTTGATAATTAAGGACTATAAAAAATATGGAGTTGAAAAGGACAAGAATTTTGTTATAAATAGAACAAGAGAAAATTTAGAGATGGTTCTATTTAATAAATATATATCTTTTAATGGAAATATAGATAGCTATTTATATAATGTTAAAGCGGAAAATGAAAATGTATATAGAAAAATAAGAGAAAATATGAAGGATGCTTCATAAACATAGTATTATATGATATTATATTCTTATAACCTATAGGAAAGCTATAAATTATATTAACATAAGTTTTCCGTAAATTGGTTTTATAAAAGGCATCCTAATTTTTATTTTTTGGTAAAAGCTTTTTTATAACGAATAGGAAAGTTCTCGCTTATAAATACTGATGTTAAAAAGAACTTTCCGTAAATGAGTTTCAAGAAAAGCTACCTTATGATGCTTTGATAAAAAATTTTCTTATAATTTTAATATAGGGGTAATACTTGTGAAAAAAGAAAGAATGGAATATATAAATAAATTATATAAGAAAAATCCCAATACCGGCGATTATGTAATAGAGGTGGACCTGAACAGCTATGTTGAAATATTTAATGAATGGGATCATTCTTCTTATAAGAGAAGAGATATTTCTCCTGATTTGACTAAGTTTTTGGAAGAATGTTCTAATGATATTCCGGAAAGGTTCAACCTTGAAATCAGTTTTTATCTTCCAAATGAAATCAGAGATGAAAATAAAGAAAAAATTATTACTGAAGGAATTAAAACATGCTATGATTTTTATGCCCATTTTGAACAGAGAAAGCTAAATAGTAATTATAAGAGGATGATTAACTCTGTATTTATTTCTTTTATTCTTCTGCTTTTTTATTTTATATTTACGACGAGAATAAGGTTGATAATATGGGAAGCTTTTGCCCAGGGATTTTTAGTTGGAGGCTGGGTATTTATGTGGGAAGCAATATCGTTTTTCTTCTTTGGAAGAGTGGAGATAAAATCAATTATTAGAAATTACGAACGGTTGAGGGATGCAAGAATATCATTTGCTTATTCAAAATAACAAAATATAGCCTTTAAATAATAACAATTATCAGATGATAATGATGTTTAAAATGGTATCCCTATGGGAATATATAACTTAGATTAGAAGAAATATAATTCGCATAGGAGGTTTTGAATATGGAAAGATTGGTAGGGAAATCGGCACCAAATTTTGAGATGACTGCATGCATGGGGAATGGGAAAGAATTTAAAAAGGTAAATCTTAAGGATTATGCCGGAAAATGGTTGGTCATGTTTTTCTATCCCATGGATTTTACTTTTGTCTGCCCGACAGAGATTACCGGATATAGTAAGAGGTATGAGGATTTCAAGAAAGAAGATGCAGAATTATTGGCTGTAAGTGTTGACAGTCAATATTCTCATCAGGAATGGATTAAGGGTAGTTTAGGACATATTAATTTTCCCTTAGCTTCTGATTTAACTAAAAAGGTATCGAATGATTTTGGAGTATTGATTGAAGAAGAAGGAGTTGCATTAAGGGGACTCTTTATTATTGATCCTGAAGGGGTAGTAAGGTATTCGGTAATTCATGATCTAAATGTAGGAAGAAGTGTGGATGAAACATTGAGAGTACTTAAAGCATTGAAGACAGGTGGAATGTGTCCGGTCGATTGGCAGGAAGGGGAAAAACTTTTATAACAAAGCGGTGATTTCACCGCTTTATTTATGGAGGATAATATGAATATAAATGATGTTTATGAAAAGTTTAATAACCGTTCAGCCCGGCCTAAGGACATAATGCATAACTATGGAGTATTTTTGCCTTTGATTTATTTAAAAGGAGAATGGCATCTTATTTATGAATCAAGAGCCAAGAGTTTGAAAAATCAACCCGGAGAAATTTCTTTCCCAGGTGGAGCGGTAGAAAAAAATGAAACATTTAAGGAGGCTTCAATTAGAGAAACTTGCGAAGAATTAAATGTAAAAAAGGAGAACATAAAAGTTATCGGAGAATTAGATTACATTATTACATATTTTAATTTTTTTCTTTGCCCTTTTATAGGAACGATTAATGGAATTAGTGTGGATGATATGAAATACAATTCAGATGAAGTTGATCATATATTTACTGTACCGGTGGATTTTTTTATGAATAATGAACCTTCTACTTATCGTGTTGATTTAAAAGCAGTAATAAAAGAAGATTTTCCTTATGAGTTGATTCCAGGGGGAAAGGAATATAATTTCAGAAAAGGGATTTATAGTATTTATTTTTATAAGTATCAGGAAAATATTATATGGGGAATTACTGCGAAAATTACAAAAAATTTTATAGATATAATGAAGGAAAAATAAAATATATAATGAATAAAAAAGACTCTGTGGATATTAAATTTAATATCCCACAGAGTCTTTTTTATTCATTGAAATTTCTTGTAAAAACTAATTTGTAAACATTTGTGTCCAATAGGTTGTACCATTTTTATTTACATAGCCTACTCCGATTTTGTTAAAACTTGAATTCAGTATGTTTGCCCTATGACCTGATGAATTCATCCATCCATCCATTACTGTTTGAGCACTTGAATATCCTTTTGCAATATTTTCCCCAGCGGTACTGTATTTTATTCCAAAAGTTTTCATCATGGTGAAAGGATCGCCATATGTAGGGGAAGTATGACTAAAGTAATTATTGTCTGCCATATCCTGAGATTTGAGTCTTGCAACATTTGATAACTCTGAACTTTGAGTTAGAGGCTGTAATCCTGCCTTTTCTCTTTCTATATTTACCAACCTTACGACTTCTGATTCTACAGAATTAGATGGTGCAGGTGTTTCATCACCCGGATTTTCGGTTCCCGGATTTTCATTTTGGTTGCCGCCATTATTACCATTCTGTTCATTGTCTTGTTCGTCATTATTATTTTGTTCGTTGTTTTGTTCATCGTTATTATCTTGTTCATCATCATTGTTTTGCTGATTTCCGCTATTATTGTTTCCGGAATTATTATTTGTTTTTGGAATTGTAATGCCACAACTTGGTTTTTGGGATGAAGTTACATTGATGTAATTTGAAATATACTTTTCGAGTTGTTCATATAGTTGATCATTAGATATATTATTGGAATTAGAGTTAGAATTTGAAGTCTTGTTATAGCCAGGAATAGTGTATCCTTTTTGTGGGCAACTTTCATTTGGTAAATAATAAACTAAGTTGGAACTACCTGCATGAGCAATGCTAAATGGTGAAAGCACTAAAGTTGATGCTGCCAATGATAAAATAGTTTTCTTAAATTTAGTTTTCATAATTTGCCTCCTGTAATTTTTAAATTAATTTTAAATTTTTAAATCCTCAAGTTCACCCCTTTCCTTTATTATTTAAATTGTTTAAAAGTATATCATTGTTTTTTTTTAATTTAAACCCTTAATATATGGATAAATTTCTGAATGATGGATATAAAAGTAAAAAAAAGGTACTCTGTAATAATTTACAGAGTACTCATAAAAATGGTAGATAATATATATTATATTAATTTGATTTGATGATAAACTTTTTTCCCCTTTTTCAACATTATTTTCCCATCGGTAAAACTATCCAATGTTAATATAATATTGAAATTGTCAACCTTCCTTCCATTAATAGATAATCCTCTTTGTTCTATAATTCTTCTTCCTTCACTGTTAGATTTAGTAATTCCTATTTCCGTGAGAAGGTTAAGTATACCTATGCCTTTTTCAAATACTTCATTCTTTATTTCGGTAGTAGGAATTGAACCCCCTTCTCCATTTCCTTCGAACAATGATTTTGCTGCTTTCTGAGCTTTTATTGCTTCTGATTCCCCGTGAACCATTTTAGTTACTTCAAATGCTAAAATCTCTTTTGCTTTATTAATTTTTGACCCTCCCGGAGAACAAAGCTCTTCTATTTCTTCAATCGGAACAAGGGTAAGAAGCAATAGACAATTCTTTACATCTCTATCATCAATATTTCTCAGATACTGATAAAATTCATAGGGGGAAGTTTTTTCAGAATCAAGCCAAATAGTACCCGATTCTGTTTTACCCATTTTTTTACCTTCAGAATTTGTTAAAAGTTTAGAGGTCATAGCATATACCACATCGTTTTCGATTTTTCTAACCAAATCATATCCTCCGAGGATATTGGACCATTGATCATTTCCCCCTATTTGCAGTTTACAGTTGTATCTTCTGTATAGCTCCAAGAAGTCGTAGGATTGCATAATCATATAGTTGAATTCAAGGAAAGTAAGTCCTCTTTCTAATCTTTGTTTATAACACTCCGCTGTAAGCATTTTGTTTACGGAAAAATGGACTCCAATTTCCCTTATGAACTCTATATAATTGAGATTTGACAGCCAATCCGCATTGTTTGCAAAAATGGCTTTGCCGTTATCAAAATCTATAAATTTTGATAACTGTTCTTTAAACCTCTTTGCATTATGTTCAATAGTCTCTTTACTAAGCATCTTTCTCATGTCTGTTTTTCCTGTGGGATCTCCTATCATGGTAGTTCCTCCTCCTAACAATATTATAGGACGATGACCTGCCATTTGCATATGCTTCATTATCATTATCTGAACAAAATGACCTAAAGTTAAACTATCACCGGTTGCATCAATTCCAATATAAAAGGTAACGGATTCTTTTCCTAAAAGATCCCTGATTTCATCTTCATAGGTAACTTGTTCTATATATCCTCGTTCTCTGAGAATGTCAAATACATTTTTATTTTCCATTTGTAAATCCTCCTTCTTTTGAAATATATTAAAAAAGGTTTTTCTCATCCGTAAAGGACGAGAAAAACCCGTGGTACCACCTTAATTGCATATAAAAATATGCCTTTGACTATTTTAACGGATAGTAACCGTAATGATTTCTCATTATAACTCAGGAGCGTAATTCACATCTTTATAATTTATAGGATTCTCATCAACACCTATTTTCTGTTATTTAATTATAAAGAGCTACTTTATCCATCACAGTTCAACTTATATTTATTATATAATAATAAATGATATTGTATTTGTCAAGGGTTAAAAATATAGAATTTTTCTGTTTCCCATTATCTAAATTAAAATATGCGGAAATTAAAAGTATGAAGAAGAAAATAAATAAAGGAATTATAGTATTCAAACTGAAAATTCAAAAGTAGCATTTTAGTCAACTTTAGAAAACTGTAGATATAAAATAAAATCCACGAATATTATATAACATTCATGGATTTTATTTTAGCAAGGTTCCCATTCACCAATCCATTTTTCTTTTGAATAATTATATTGGCGCCTGTATACCTTTCCGTTTACTGTTTTGTTTCTGCTAAATATGTACCCGAAGCAGAGACATCTTTGGATAAAAGTATTGATCCAATATAAATTGAAATAACACATACAGATATTTTTCTCTTACTTTTTTTCATCCTTTCGCACCTCTTTTATATTTTTATATATGGGTAAGTCTGCAGGCAAATTTTTAATATCATTGGCAGTACCAAAGAATTTATTATTGACATAAAGATCATAAGTATTATTTTGATTTTTAACTAAATATGAATTTTCCTTAAAATAATCGATATACTACTGAAAAAAGAATAGTTAAAAAGCAGTAAAAGAGAAGGACGTTTTAATTCCCTCCTTTCAGACGCTTTTTTC